>VAPD01008503.1_pt1 | contig 11646 bp, 15 predicted proteins | sample 3393901 | NCBI WGS metagenome assembly VAPD01 (sample SAMN08290435, study PRJNA428436) | hydrothermal vent metagenome | isolation source: Deep-sea hydrothermal vent chimney | place: Atlantic Ocean: South-mid Altantic Ridge | depth 3034 m m | reverse complement strand
ATAAAAACGTAGCCGGGCAGGCCCAGCTTACCTCCGAAGATAAGAGTACCGAGGGCTTTGTTGATATTCTCCTGGAGCGACTTCATTTTCCCCGAAGTGTGCTTCGCAGGTGGCAGGAGAATCTTCTTCTTTTTCAGTTTGAAGCTACCCCGGGGATTCGAAACGCGAACTATAACCGAGGCAGGTTCGTAACCCAGTTTTCTTAAATAGTAGCGCTTGGTACTTTTCTCGCTGCGGAAATTTACCGTGAATGAAGCAGGTGTAGTCTCGGGACAGACAAGATTGCGCCCTTTCCTCTCGCATACTGTGGCCCCAGGAGGATCGGTGGTCAGGGTGACCTTCTTGGCTATTTCCGATGCCTGGGCTATGGCCGGAGAAAAAAGGAGCAGACAAAAGAGCGCAGCGCCTGTTACAAGGCGCCGCGCCGGGAGAAAAGATCTGAACGCAGACAAGTTGCACTGCTGTAAAACAGCAGGCATGAGAGACCAATTGTATCTCATGGGCCGAGTTAGTATGTGGCCAGTTTCTTTTGGACCGCAATGAGGAATTTGGTGGCAACACCTGCCTCACCGCCCCATCCAGTCGTGGTGTATCTGTCGAACATAAAGGTCAGCTTTGTGGTTGGACTGTCGTCAACCTCGTCGACATATATGATGTATGTGATGTTCATATTGCAAGGGCCGGCACCGCAGATCAACTGCCAGTAACCGTTGCCGATGATAGTTCCCGCCTTTTCATTCTTCTCCTCGATGATAAGCCCCTTTTCAAAAGCAGTGTCGTTGGCTGCCTGGAAGACATCATCGAAGGAGAAGGGGAAGTTCCGCGAGGAGCTGAACTGTTTATTTGAACCGGAGATTTTAACAGGGGCCGGCTGACCCGGGTAGAGCCCGACACCAGTTCTTAGTGGTGCGGGTGCGAAGCACCCAGAAACAAACAAAAGCCCGACAAGCAAAGTTAGTATTCCCAGGATCCTGAACATTCTCTTTTTCATTTTACGCCCTCCATATCCTTTCGTCATAAGCAGTACGGGTTCCGTTAAATTCCAATAGCGGTAATTATATGCGGTCAGGCATGTCCATCTCAAGGAAAATAAAGGCAACAGACAAACCTTCTGGGGTCAGGTCCTGCCTTCTTATCACGCTTTCAGCGTGACTTCGCTAATAATATTCAGCTCAGCCTTTTATGCGGAGAAAGATCGGGGTTTGACCCCACAATTACACTGTAACTGTCCGGAAATCCGGACACTCCGGACACTTTTTCCGTACCGTTACGGGGATATTCTCCCACTCCTTTAGCCCTGCTTAATAATAATCCCTAAAAAACAATACCTTACGGCAATCCCCCCGTATGGCATGCCCCTTGCCCTTACGAAAGCAACGGAAAGGAGGCAGTAAATGTCAAAGATATTCAGGAAAAACAGTGAAAATGGCCAGGGGATGACCGAGTACATCATTATTGTAGCTCTTGTAGCCATCGCAGCCATAGCAGTAGTCGGAGTATTCGGGGACGTCGTAAGGAACCAGTTCTACAACATGACCGCGGCACTGGCAGGATCAACTTCTCACAGTGATGCGGGCAAATTCGTAAAGAAAGCTGAAAGAGAGAAGAGAGCCAGAGGGATGGATGACTTCACGTCATCAATTCGATAACTGTCTCCGGTCTAATGGTATCCCTCATCAATTATCATAAAAAGCTCTCTTTCTCGGAAGGGGGACAGGGGTCACTGGAAACCATTCTTGCACTTCCTGTCCTCCTTACTTTGATCACAGCCATTTTGCAAATTGCGCTGATTGGCATGGCACAGGTTTTACTGCAGTACGCTGCCTACAGTGCCGCGCGCACAGGGTTAGTTCGAGACTTCGATCTAAAGGAAATGAAAACTTCAGTCGGGAGAATTCTCGTAGCTTTACCTGGCATCACTTCTTTCGGTGGGTATTCTTTTGATATCCAGGTTGCAAATCTGAAATCGGAAGACAGTAGCAGCACTAGAGCGACAACTGCAAAAAACCCAGAGTTAATTCAAATAATAGTCAATTTGGATTTTCCCCTGATTGTGCCGCTTGCGGGAAAAATATTTTCTAGAAACCCTCTTAAACGCACCATCACCGGATATCCAACGGTTGAACTCACAGCCTCCTGGAATATATCGAGTCTATACGCGAGTCAAGGTGCAGGTGAATGATAATGAATTCTGTAAAAGATATTCACGGACAAGCTGCGCTCCTTACAATTGTGTTTCTGTCCATGATAATCGTTCTCACCGGTTCACTGTTCAAAATATCCATCGTTGTAAAAGAAAAAATCCGCCTGCAAATAGCTTCCGATCTGGCACTTCTCTCAGCACTAAATACACAATGCACTTCACTAAACGCCATTGCAATTGGCAACAGAGCCATTTTGGCTCACGAAGCATTTTCAGCACAGATCAACGCAATGGTTAGTGAGAGTACATTCAACAGAAAGATGATTGAAAGCTTCGGAAGATTAATCAGGTTTATCCCGGGTTACGGACCGATTCTTGCCAGCGCTCTTGGAAAAGGAGGGCGTTTTATCGAAGGTGTTATTAGAAAAGCAGCATCAATACTGATACCAACTGCCAGTACTTTAAATAGAACTATAAATTTGAAAGGTTACGTAATAAGAAAAACTCTCCCAGTTAATTCCCTCAAATCCGCCAAGGACTCATTAAAGATTACTGATCCAGGTGCCAATATTATCATTCCTTCGCAGATGCAATATATCCGCCGGACAGTAAGCTTGGCAGAAAAAATCAAACCTGTTGACCAAAAGAGTTTTAATTATTTGATCCAAAACACACTGGACCGCCGTACAAAAAAAAGAAACTGGAAGATAGGGTCCGGGATTTTTTCGCTACCGATCAAAAAATCAGGAGGCACTAAACTAAAAACAGATGATTATTGGTCATCTGATGTACTAAAGATTAAAACCTTCAAACGATTACAATGGAAGTGGAAGGCTATCTTATCAGCTTCATCGGCAGCATCTGAATTCAACTACAGACGAACAGGAGAAATTCTGAATTTTTCAGATGATGTCCCGAAGTCACATACAATCGTTCTAAAAAAGAAGCTCACGAGCCAGAAACAAGTCCTGCCTCACATTAATGTGTCCCTTCTTGCAGTTAGCTCTGGTGAGATTTACTTTCACAGGCCTAACAGGCCGGACGAGGAGGAAAATCTCCTGAATCCCTTCTGGTTCAGTCGCTTAATCCCTGTCAGAGATGAAGAATCCGCCAAAAGACTGGTACCCGATGTTCTCTTAAGGGAGATCAGGCATTGAATTATTCTGATCAAAACAAAAACCAAAATGGCCAAGCACTTATAGAGCTAGTGGTTATTATTCCATTGCTTCTCGTCATTACCTGCTTACTTACTGGCCTGATTGCCTATTCCCAGTTACCGAGCTGGATGGATGAACTTCTGGCTTTCACTCTCGTATCTCAGCAAAGTATAAATCACTTTGAAATTCTGGAAAAACAAAGGAAAAGCAATATGTTTCCCCGATACTTTAATCACGAGGAGATTAAATTACATAGAGTTCCGTCAAAAAATAATTCATTTCCCCTTCCTTTTCACAGGATATTTCAAAACAATCGTTTCGAAGCAACTGGAAGCACCAATTGGCAAAAAGTTATGAGTCGAACTTCATTGCCATTGATACAGACATTAAAAGGAGCAGAAAATCATGCAAGTAAAATGTCCTTTGTTTCATTGATGAAACTCGATGAAACACAATCAAAGAAGCTGATTAAAAGTGTTTTCCTCTCGGGCCTTTCAGGTAATCAGTTAATGAGGCTGTTGGGAAAATTAGGGTTCAATATTTTTCATCTCAACTTCAACACTTTACCGATTACAACTTCAGGAAAGGAGCCTTCAAATCATGATTAATGAGTCAGGACAATCCATGGTTGAGACGGCCATTATTACTACCCTTCTTGTGATAGGAATGCTGGCACTGTGCAACTCATTCAATCGTTTAATTGAAAAACTCACCCTTACTACCATCAAAGTTGTCGCATTGCCTATTCCCTGAGAAAAATGGACAGGAAAAAAACACTATTAATATGTTTGTCGTGCTTCATTAGTCTGGGCGTTGCTTCAGGCTATTTGTTAAAAATTAGGTCGTTGAGAAATGAAATTGTGAACATCAATGAATCAGTGAGTATTCTCACAGCAGCAATGTCGATGAGGATAGGCGATAAAATTACGCAAGATGCTTTTAAGTTAACACAGTTCCCGGTAGTTCACCTGCCAAGAAGAGTCATTCTGGCTGAAGATATTAACCTGATCCTGGACAGACCACTAATACACCCAATTCCGAAAGGTGACCCCGTTCTATGGACGGATCTTCCTGAAGGACCACGAATCAACTATCCATCGGAGAGAATAAAACCAGGATATCGCGCCATTGCGCTTCCTGCGGATGAAACCAGGACTTTAACCCACCTCCTGACCCCCGGTGACCGGGTAGACTTAGTCTGGACGAGAATAAAAGATACCTCAAACACTACCATCAACTCACTAATTGCAGAAAGTGTAACAGTGTTGGCTGTAGGTAATCGATTCAGCCCAGAAGAATTTATTTCATCCGAAAGCAATTTCCCCTCATCCATTACCCTGCTTGTGAAACCTGACCAGGCTTTGGCAATCAATTACGCCTTTCAGGTAGGAGAAATCTCACTTCTGGCAAGAACAAGAAGTGACCTGTCAACCTCAAATAAACGATCCAGAGATAACCCTGCCGGCATTCCAGCGAACGGAGAAAACCAGTGAGAAGACTTTTCTTATTATTATTACTTCAATCGAGCCTGATGCTGATACCGCCATTCGTACATACACAAAACATCAATATGGATCCAGTTCCAAATAATTCAGGTAATCCGAGAAGCAACTTCATCTCAACAGGGATACCGAATGATCTTGTGGGATTGCAGAAATTGCTCAAGTCGCTGACGGATATAGAAAATCTTGAAATTACTACCTTCGAAGGTGGAGCCATACTGAAGGGAGAACTACTAACCCCGGAGGATTTGAAAAGGGTAAGCACCGTGGCTGATTCATTCAGTAATGTCTTTAATCTATGCAGCCTTCACGTTGAAGCGCTTGAGGCTGCTGCTATCTATATAAGGGAAGCAATGGTCTCCATAGGTATTCTTGGTCTAGAAATGAAAGTACTTGGGAATAACCTTTTTCTGACAGGAAGTCCTGCTTCCATGGATGATGTGAAACGCGTTGAAAGAATCTGTGAAGCGCTGGGGCTTTCTTTTATAGACGGAACCCGTGAGCAGATTACCGATCCGCGAATGCTTATCTTTGAGATTAATTTTACAGAGATTAATAAACAAGCATTTAGAGAAATCGGTATTGATTGGCCATCATCTATTTCTTTGAGTGACCCATCAGGATTTCGACTCAGCCGCCTGTCTCCTGAAAAATCCCTGGAAATGATGATTTCGTTAGCTGCTCAAACAGGAAAGGCCCGAATTCTTTCCAGTCCGCGCCTGGTATGCAGATCAGGCGAGAGTGCGTCATTTCTTGCGGGTGGTGAGATAGCTATTCCTAGAAAGGACAAGGATGGTCAGATCGCCGTTACCTGGAAGAGATACGGAATAATCCTTGAAATAAATCCCAGGATTGATTCGGACGGATTGATCCATGCGCGAATTACATCTGAGGTCAGTATGGTCGACCACTCAAATTCAATCGAAGGGATTCCAGGTATATTAACCAGAAAGATATCTACCTATCTAAGTCTGGCTTCAGGACAGACAGCCGTGCTGTCAGGCCTGGTCAATAATGAGGATGCAGAGAATATCACTAAGATTCCCCTCCTCGGCGACATTCCTGTTTTAGGAGAACTTTTTAAATCGCGCAGTTTTAAGAAAAGGGAAACTGAGCTTCTGGTTTTCCTGACCCCTAGAATCGTCGACCCTGATCGCCTATTACCCGATATTTCAGCCAATCAGAAAGTCGGGCTATAGGAAAACCCGCAGGATTCGACACTAACGGAAAGGAGAAAGATCATGAACAGAAAAGTACAAAATCACGGAGGAAAGATTGTCGCAATCCTTATTTTATGTTTTGCGGTATCTGCGATCTATTCCTCAACACTTTTTGCCCAAGACCTGAAGTCTGGCTCCGTACTAAATATCAACAGAGCCGGAGTCGAGGAACTGAGTTCGCTTCCTGGTATCGGAAAAGCGAAAGCCAAAGCCATTGTCGACTATCGATCGAACAATGGCTCCTTTGCCAGTCTTGAGGACCTTCTTTCGGTCAAGGGAATCGGATCCAAGGTGCTTGAAAAAATAAAGGATCTGATAACAGTAAAAGCAAGATAATCGAAGTGGGGGGGTGGTTAGACCCGCCCCCCTGAGGAGATTTTAGTGGATCTGATAGCAACTTTTTCATTACCAACTCGAAAAAGTGAAAAAATAAAATTAGTCAAAAACACTCTTTATTTAGGAAGAGAAGTTGGCTCAGGTCTCATTCTGGATCACCCGTCTGTTTCGAGAAAGCACGCCTGTATTACTCTTATTGACTGTAAAAACCATATCTTTATAGAGGATCACTACAGTTCCAACGGTACATTTGTTGACGGAATCAAGCTTGAGAGGAAAACGAGACTCCATCCTGATCAACAGGTGAAAATAGGGCCCTATAAATTTACAATATGCCGCTTGCCAGAAAGTCACCATGCAGCTGAACAAATTTCAAGACCACATTCAATATCTAACAAAGTTGAAGAGCAAATAATTAAGAAGGCCTTAGATTCACTTCCAGAGATGCTGGATCCAGATGATAACAATGAAAAGTTTGATAATGAAACACTCGTTTCCCGGGCAGAGAAACTTCTTTACCCAAAGATCCTGAATCTTCTACCGCCACAAGCTGATACAAGTCGGGCCGATGTCCTGCTGAAAAAGGCCTTAACCCAGGCGATGGGGCTCGGACCGCTCGAAGACTGGCTAAAGGACCCCTCAGTTACCGAAATAATGATCAATGGTAAAGATAGAATTTACGTTGAAATCAATGGCAGGCTTTGCAAAAGAGAACCTGTTTTCAAGACAAATCGGGATATTTATCGTGTCATTGAGCGAATCCTTGCACCAATTGGTCGTAGGGTCGATGAAACAACGCCATATGTTGACGGTAGATTGCCCGACGGGTCGCGCATAAATGTAGCCATACCACCCGTTTCCCTTTCAGGCCCGATCCTTACTATCAGGAAATTTTCACATGATCGGTTAGAAATAAGCGTCCTGATAAAGTCGGGATCAATTTCAAGGGAGGCGTCCAATTATCTTGAAGGGGTCGTTGTCAGTAAAAAAAATATACTGATCTCCGGTGGAACAGGATCAGGCAAAACAACATTCCTGAATGCCATAGCCACATTTATTCCTAACTGCGAGCGAATCATAACCATAGAAGATGCAGCAGAGCTGAATCTTTCCCAGGATCACGTTGTAAGCCTGGAAACCAGACCACCTAATGTGGAAAATAGTGGAGAAATAACCACCAGAGATCTCGTCAGGAATTCTCTGAGAATGAGACCAGACAGGATAATAGTTGGAGAATGTCGTGGTGGCGAAGCAATGGATATGCTCCAGGCTATGAATACCGGACACGAGGGTTCTATAACAACCTGCCACGCAAATTCTCCCAGAGATGCATTAAAAAGAATTGAGACTATGGCCATGATGTCTGGGCTTGAAATCCCCCATAGCGTGATAAGGGAACAGGTGGCTTCTGCAATCCATATTGTAGTTCAGTTAATGCGGCGACCAAATGGTAACAGGGTTGTTGAAAGTATTGTTGAAGTCGATCGGTTGGAAACCAACCAAATCCTTACTCAGGAAATATTCAAGTTCACCTCTGAAAAGGGGGATGAGAAGCTGACGGCCACTGGTCTTAAACCCTCATTTGAACCTCCATTTCCATCACATGAATTTGGTCAGAGGAATCAACTTTGATTATAATAGACGTAGGTATCGCTATTATAGCTGGAGTCGCAACGTTTATCGGATTCTTCCTGATAGGGATCGGCTTTGTTAAACACCGTAACCAGGTAATTTTTTCAAACAGCGCTATCCGCAAAATGGAAAAAGGGTTACCAGAGTCTCTTGAAGCTTTATCTTCCGGTTTAAAAGCCGGATTCAGCTTACAACAAGCAATAGGAGAAATATCCAAGTCGTCAAATGTATCTCTGATACCGCTCTATTCTTTGATTATCAATCGAATAAAAGCAGGTTTTGCAATTGAAGAAGCGCTTGAATGGTCAGCAGGATTATTTGCAAGACCACAAATACCTTTGGCACTCCACAGCATGGCCAATGCTCACAGGTCAGGAACCAATCTCATAGAATCGCTAGACCTCCTTGTTAAAGTTGCGAGAGATAGAGAAACCCTAAGGAAGAAAATGGAAACGATGAGTGCACAGGGACGCATGCAGGGGATTGTTCTTTCAATTGTGCCACTGCTCTTCATTGCAGGACTTTTTGTGATCAGCCCGGAGAGCCTTCTTCCCGTTTTTAAAAATGAAACAGGAAAAACACTACTTGCAATCTCATTCCTTCTTCAGATTGTGGGGGCTTTTGTTATACGCCAGCTCGTAAATAAGGAATTTCTATGATGGGCATTCCAGACGTTTTGGTATCCGGCTTGCTACTAATAGCTTCATCATCGTTAATTTTCCTCTTTTGTTATCCACGGTTTATAACTAGAAGTGAAACTGAAACAAACAAGGTAACTTCCTTCAGGTTCCCTGATCTGGGTTTATCATTGAGTATTATTTGGTTCTATTTTCTATCGTTTCCTTTGTCATCTAAAAAAATATCCTCCTGGATATTAATCACATTTCTGATTGTCTCATGTTGTTTAATTATTTTCAGAAAACACAGAAAATTAACAATAGCGAGAAATATTAGAAGCGATTTTCCAATTCTACTCGATACTCTAGTTCTTGGAATAGGCGCAGGTCAGACTCTGATGTCATCCTTCTTGATTGCGCAAAGAACACTTCCTGAAAACAGCCCCCTGAAAGCAGACATAAACAAGTTGGTGACCGACCAGGAAGTTGGATTATCCCAGGTAGAAAGTTTAAGAAATTTGAAGGCAAGATTGAATGATCCCCAATCGGATATTTTTCTGGACGCACTGATCCAGGCTAATAAGCTTGGCACACCAATTGCCAAAATACTTCGTGAGCAATCTGACAGGTTAAGAATCTTTCTTCTCCTGGAAGGAGAACAGTATGCCAACACTCTTTCCATAAAACTGCTTATACCCCTAATTATCTTTATCTTCCCAGCATCTTTCCTGGTGATACTAAGTCCAATCATTATTTTTGTTCTGGAACAGACGTTATGATGAAGTTGATCAACACCAGAACTGGGCGAACTTTTTTGAATAATTTAAGCATCAAGTCCTCATTTTTTGGACGTCTGAGAGGATACCTGTTCGTACCTGATTCGGAGAAAAAAAACGGCATGCTCCTGCTAACAACAAAGAGGGTGCACACATTCGGCATGGGCCATCCCCTTGATCTTTATTTTCTTGATAGAAGTCTCAAGCTCATTGATATTCAACGAGATCTCAAACCAAACCGAGTTTCAGCATCTCCAAAAGGATGTGTACACATTTTGGAGATCCCTCACAAAGTAACTCCGACTGACAACTTGAAACCGGGGGACCGTCTCTCAATAGAAATAAGGCTTCTGAAGTGAACCCGGCCGGTGTTTTTATAAAATCAGGAAACTCTAGGCACTACATACTTATGAATAAAACCAGATTCACTTTAGGGAGTAAACCTGACGACGATATTATCATTAACCACCAATGGTTTAACTCCAACAGACTCATTGTCGATAACGGATCTTTTGCTAACAGAGAAAATCATGAATCCAAAGGAGGAGAAAACAATAGTCACCGGAGCTTATCACTTGAGGGATTTGAAATACATATCTTCAAAATGGCTAGAACCATTCTGCTTGGTTTAATTGTCATCCTTATTTCTTTCATGTTTTGTATTTCTTCAATCAAAAGTGAGCCAGAGCAGGATTGGTCACTTGTTGACCTTCCGACGAAAAAAGCTTTCGGATTTTGCAGGCTTGATAGAACCCATCCAAAGGGAATACGTTTTCGCTTCAATCTTCCAAAAGGAGATAAAGGAAAGGTCCTCTTTACATTAGGAGGTTCCGAAGGTGCAGGTAAGATTATTGCTGTTCTTGATGGTAAAACAATCATTGATGAATTAAGCATACCTGAAGGCTGGGGTGGCGCTGAAGAGATCCAGGTGCCGGAATCAAGTATCTTGAATGAACATATTCTGGAGTTCAGGGTCTTGAATGCATCTCAAAATCCATTACCCTGGGGAATAAGGGATGTGCTGATAATTCCGGCAGTTGAAAGAGACATACCTGACGATAAAGAACTCTCTTTAATAACCAGTTACATTTCCGAGATGGAAAATCTTCAAATAGATATTGTTGAGCTTTCAAATATGTATAAGACCCTCTTTGACAAAATTAAGGCAGAATTCGATCCTGAAAAATTGAAAATTCTTAATGAACTGAAAAACAAAACTGATGAAAAGATTGAACTGGCATTGAATGGTGAGCATGTCAGGATTATGTCATTAATCTCATCGGGTAATTTACCAGCAGCGGAAAAACGAATGAATAAATTAAAACAGTGGATTCCGATTGAATGGCAAAGACATCGGATATTTAATGAGTATGGATAAAATATCTTCCGTGTTTGATGAAATCACCGCAGTGTTTTCCAAAGAGAGATTAACTGAAGAGGAAAGACGACACCAAAGATACATAATCGTCCTTATGAAGAAAGGCCGCAAAACCTCTATATACAAACCGGACAGACCAAAATTTACCGTCGGTCGCTCTTCACAGTGTGACTTCCAAGTCAAGGATCCTTATTTTCCGCGCAAAGCCGCTGAAATCATTTTAGATCCGACTCCACTGCTGCGCATACAGGACTCATCAGGAGAAAACAGTCAGATCCAGCACATAAAGCCCGGGGTCAAGGTCAAGTTTCAAGGATATAACCTGGTGCTTATGGATGAGGGTGATGTGATCAAGAACCAATCTCGCATCAGCCCTGCGGACAATACCAGGAAATTGAGTATATCTCTCTTATTGGTTTCCGTATTTGCTATCATAATCCTCGCCACAAAATTTTATTTTTTTCAAGGATCATCTCGTGCTTCATCCAGGATAATTTCGGATACAACAGTTCCAGTCAAGCTCCAGCCCCCAACAAAACCAGCAGTAAAAAACATTGTTAAAGCATCCCTTGATAAGCCGGTTGAAACTGAACTTTCAGTGTTAAGAAAAAAGGGGGCTCGAACAACCGGAAATATGGCACAAATGGAAAAGTCCGGACGTAAAAGGACTCCACCTGGAATTCGGCGGGCATCAGCCACGCCATCTCCGGCAAGGTCAGTAATTGATGAATCATTCGAAAAATCCCTCCGGCTGGCGGAGGCAAAGATCTCGAATGGTGATCTCTCAGGTGCCTCACGTTTGATAACACCGTACCTTCCTCTCCTGACGACAAGGCAAAAGAAGCGGATCGTAAATGTACTCGATCCCTATGCAGAAAATATGTT
>VAPD01006051.1_pt1 | contig 11948 bp, 10 predicted proteins | sample 3393901 | NCBI WGS metagenome assembly VAPD01 (sample SAMN08290435, study PRJNA428436) | hydrothermal vent metagenome | isolation source: Deep-sea hydrothermal vent chimney | place: Atlantic Ocean: South-mid Altantic Ridge | depth 3034 m m | reverse complement strand
TTAGGCCAGCTGAGCAAGGCGTTAGGGCTCTAATCTGGATTGAGCTCGATGTATTACACGCCTGACAGCCGAGTTAGTTTTAATTGGAATTAGTTCTATCTCAGGATGCTTCAAGGCGAATACTCTAAAAACTTCATCTCCAAATGCTATCCCAATAGTATCGACACCTGTAAAGTCAAAGAGAACAGTTCTGAATCTATCTATTCGGGTTAGCAGTCGTTTTGCTTGCGAACGAGACACTAGTTTATCTTCACCATATTGCGCAAGCCTTACCGGCACAACTGTTTTTGTGAATCCAAAATCATCGTCTGACGTAAATTTATCGAATATTCTCTTTGTTGTACGGGAAGTGTGATTATTGAGTTTCATCCATACTGCTGTCCCGGAAGAAAATTTATCCCTTTTGAGGATCCAATCTTCTTTTTCGCCGAATTTGTGAGAAAAGTAGGTACCACCCGATAAAATTTCAAAGTCATCGAACATTCTTGAGGTAAAGAAAATACCTTCACCTGTGTGGTTATCTGGATCCGTAGTTAGCTTTCCCTTAGCTAACTCTAATATTGCATGACGCTCGTCAAGTAAATCTAACTCAGTTTGAATCTTTTTAAAGATTCCTATGCCATCATCATAAAGAACAAGCTCAGTGCTGGTTGCAGTTTTCTTCAGCTGAATAGTGATAGCTGACCCACCAGAATGGTCTATCGCGTTGTTGAACATTTCGGTAAAACCATAATGCCAAATGTCGAGTACGTTTTCGGGTATTTGCCCTAGCGAGGTAATTACATCTTGCCGCCAAACTACGTCCTCCGCCAGCGTATCCGTAACTAAATAGTTCTCTTGCCATTCTTCAAGAGAATGTAACTTGTAAGAGCGGTTTCTAGTATTACCATGCTGCGTGAGCGCATGCTCATCAACCAGCTTCTTGAGGTGTTTACTTACTGCCTGGCGTGTAATATCAAATTTATCGGCTGTTACTCTGGCAACGTCAGTTGGGTGCTTTTCGACGTTGTTTATGATGAAGCCGCGAATTTTTTCACCTCTTGAGCGAACTCTGGTCATGATGATGCCTATCCCAGGATATAGTTTGTCAACCTTAGAGGCTTGTATTGTCAACCTTAATGGCTTGTATTGTCAACCCTTAGGGTAAAATGAGCCCTACATAATATTTTAATATTTGGGGTCAGAGTAAAAACTACCGAACATTTTCGCTGAAATGTTAAAATGTTTGGATCTTCAGTAAGCGCCAAAGAATCCGCACCCTTGCAGCCATAGTGTCGCAATGCTTACTTCATGTTCCAGGGCAATAAAGCTTCAATCTTTTCCAGCGTATCGGCCGCTGGTCAGGGCGTGATATTGCTCTCGCCAAGGCGCCAGGCACGCAAAGAAATGCTTGAGTTTTGCAAGCCTGAGCGGTGGTTTGACAGGCAAGCATCATTCTTCCTTGGCGTACTTTGCGTCTTTGCGAGAGACACAATGACCTTGATATACCCACCCGATCAGGGGAAGAGCCTTTATTTATTTGTTTAACTGTTCCGGGCGCAGTTTTGGTGTGAAGTAATCGATGGCGCTGTCTTCGTCCACCGGCTCCCCGTTGCCGTCTACCATTGCCTGTTCATAATCGCTCCAGCCCAACATACCGGTTTTTAATGACCTGGTTTTCCGGTAGCCCATCTGCTGCATAACGTCTGCAGCGAGCACACTGCGTTTTCCGGAGCGGCATATCACGACGATATCGCGTTCACGCGCCTCTACCAGTTCGGGGCGGGTTTCCTCGTAATTGTAATCGCAGGCGGTTTCGAGTATTCCGCGCGGGACATTGATAGCAGCCTCGATATGCATGGCGTCAAATTCGTATGGCTCGCGAATATCCAGCAGCAGCAGATCCGGGTTGTTCTGCAATTCCTCCTGCAGGTCCCAGGGAAACAGTTCGTTAACTGTCTTAAGTGCTTCGGCGATGAAATCGTTAATGGTCTTCACAGTGTGTCTTTGCCTGGTCGTGTCTGTCGGCGTGCGCTACCGTGGCCTGGCGCGCTGTCCGTGTTCGACAGCCATCACAGCAGCCTCAACGCGGGAGTGCACACTGAGCTTGCGAAGGATTGCCTTGACGTGCAATTTTACAGTGCCATCGGAGATACCCAGGTTGCGGGCAATGACCTTGTTGCTCTGACCTTCCGCCAACAGGCTCAGGATTTCGCCTTCGCGTGGCGTCAGTTCGTCAAAAGGAGAGGCCTCATCCGGCAATGTGCCGTCACCCTGTACCACCTTGGCCAGTATCGGGGCAAGATCAGGTGCTACCACGGTTTTTCCGGCAACAATATCCCGCAGTGCCAGCACCAGTTCATCAGGCTCCATATCTTTCAGTAGATAGCCCTGCGCGCCGTTTCTCAGTGATTCAACCAGGTCGTGTTCATCGGTGCTGGTGGTCAGCATAACAACAGGATTCTGGAAACCGGTTTCACGCAGCTTTTTCAGTACACCTATGCCGTTGATATCCGGCATGCGCATATCCAGCAGCACCACATCGGGGTCCAGGTCTGCGGCGCATTGCAGACCTTCCCGGCCATCACCGATAGATGCAATAACATCAATGCTCCGGTGCGCCAGAAGGCCCTCCAGTCCGACTCTGAATAAAGTATGGTCGTCGATTAGCAGGACACGTAAACTCATGATCAACTTGCCGAGCGGACAGGGGGTTCTACTTCAACCGTTTGGCCGGGCACCGTTTCGCCGGCGTGCCGGGGGAAGCTGAGAACAACCCGGGTACCTTCGCCCGTATCGCTCTCGATTTTCAGGTCACCGCCAATACGGGTGGCACGTTCCTGCATGATCTTCAGACCAAGGTGCTCACCGGGCCTGTCATCCAGCACCTTGCTCTGGATGCCGATCCCGTCATCCTCAACCAGTATCATGTAGTTATTTCCGTCACCGGCCCGCAGCATGACGCGCACTGCATTGGCCTCGCTGTGTTTGCGAATATTGGCCAGTGCCTCCTGAATGATGCGTAATACCTGGATTTCCACTTCGGCAGGGAGATCCACGCCATCCCACTCGATCTGCAGAAAGGCGCTGATACCGGAATTACGCCGGAAGCGCTCTACGGCCTGTTCGACCGCGGGTAGCAGGCCGCGTTTATCCACCGGTGCGCGGAAATGTGCAATCAGCTCACGCAGTTCGGTATAGGCTTCATCCAGACTGTTCTCGATGAGTTCCATTTCCTGCCACAGGTCAGCCTCTGACCCGCTGTGCAGCAGTTCATCAAGTACACGTACCTGGAATTTCAGGCTGGCCAGGCTCTGGGCCAGAGAATCGTGCAGTTCATTGGCGAGCCGGGTTCGCTCTTCCATGATGGATAACAGATTGGCTTCTTCGTCCATGCGTGACTTTTCGATCGCCATGCCCAGGTGATGCCCGATACTGGTCAGCAGGTCTTTCATGTCTTCGCGCTCAACCAGGCCGTGGTGCTCGGTAAACAGGTTGTAGACTCCAAGTATCTGTCCCCGGTAGCGTAACGGCACGGCCACCATCTCGATAGCGTTGTTTTCGAAGAAGGGCCGGCCGGCGAACTGGCCGCAGCTATCCAGATCACCGAGCGAGTAGACCTCACCATTCTGCGCGGCTTTTCCACACAGGCAGCGGTCTACACTGACAAGCTGTTCCTGTTTTACAACCTCCTGGGCAAGGCCGCTGCTGGCAATCAGCTTCATGTTGCCGTCAGGCGTGAGCATGCGGACTATACCTGCGCGTGCATCGACAACATCCTTCAGCGTATGCAGAAAGCGGGTCAGCAGGTCTTCGAGATCGCTGGCTGCATTGATGTTGGCGGCGATGTCGTAAAGTATTTCCAGAGAGTGGGTTTTCTGCTGAATGCGGTTGGTCTGTTTTTCCACTTCGGACTGCAGGTCTATGGAAAGGGATTCAAGGCGTTCGCCGAGTAAATTGATGTCCTGGTACAGGGTGCTGAAATCCGGTTGTGACGATCTTGGCAGGCGGGCACTCAAGTGACCGTTGCGCATCTTCCTGACCCAGTCGCGCAGCTCCGTCAGCGGTGTGAGAAAATCACGACGCGCGCTGTAAACGGCGAAATACACCAGCACGACGCCGCCAACCAGCAGGATGCTGTTGGCAAGATGCAGCCAGTTGCCTGTATCAGGCGTAAGGAAAAACCAGATATTCAATACGCCAAGGATAAACAGCAGGATACCCAGGGCTGACAGCGCTCGCAGAAACTGGCGTGTGGTCGGCCAGTCCAGCAGGTGCAGACGGCGCTGGCGTTCGGTCTGCCGCTGTGCGACATAATCGTAATCGCCTTTAACACGATGATGGTCAGGGTTTATCAAGCGTCTCGCACGGGTTCGCATATGGTCATTATAGCGCCGATCCGCAAGCGGATCAGCCACTAACCGGGTTCTAGCCCTGTTGCACCTGTTGCGCGGGATCGTTTGGATTGATAAAGATAATTTCTTTTTTCCCGTCCAGTTCAACATAGTCAATCACGGTACCGTTGAGAAACTCTGCACTTGGTGTGCCCACGACAATGTTGATACCTTCTGATTGAAAGGTTTTGTCGCCTTCGTGGCTGACATCGTCAAAGCCCAGTGCGTAGTGAAAACTGCCGTCTTCCATACGGGTTACTGCGATACGCAGGGACATACCTTCGGTATCGCCCAGTCTGGCGGATTCGAGGATTTTCACGGCAGCGTCCGGGGTTACTGTAATCATGTCATTTTACCTTCGGTAGTATATTGATCGTCAGTTGTGTCAGGCTTGCCTATCTGCACTGCGCAACAAATTCGAGAAAATGTTGTGTCCAGCGATTACTGCGTGTGGTTCTCTGGTGGCTGTAACAGGCCAGAAGATTTTTGTACACGTAGCCATCATGCTTGCCATCTACTCCCGCGCCACGTAATACCCTGAAGGCATAGGCCTCAGGGGTATCCAGCCGCTCCAGTGCGGAATAGTGAAACTCGTGGGCCGCAACTGTCTTGCCGGCGCCGGGCGGCCAGGGAAAACCGGTAGTGGTTTCAAGTCTGACGTAGCCGCGCCCTTGCGGGTGTTCATGCATGGTGGCATCACCGGGTATTACCCCTGCCATTGTGCAGGTCTTGCCTTTCCAGGTCAGGCTGCGCGCCAGGTACATGAGACCGCCACATTCTGCGTAGGCAGGCATACCGGCGTTGATCGCGTCTCTGACAGCGTGTCGCATTGACCGATTGGCCTGCAGTGCTTCCATGCAGCTTTCAGGAAAACCGCCACCGATCAGCAGGCCGTCGATGTCCGGCAGTGTTTGGTCACACAGCATGTCGACATTCACCAGCTCAGCGCCTGCCTGCTGCATGGTCTCCAGGTCCCCGGGATAGTAAAAGCCGAAGGCCTCGTCTCTCGCGATGCCGATGCGCAGGGATTGTGGTAGCGGGTCTATGTGAAACGGTGAAGTGGCGGGTGCGGGCGGTGTGGGCGAGGACTTCGCGAGATTGAGCAGTACCTCGAGATCCACCTGGTCTGCAATGGCATTGCCGATAGTTTTTATCTGCCGTTCGGCATCACCCTGCTCGTTGCTGGGAATCAGGCCCAGGTGTCGTTCCGGTATCTGCAAGTCCGGGTTTTTGCTGACAGCACCAATCACCGGGACATCGGTGTAGTGTTCGATTACTGCGCGCAGCTTGCCTTCATGTCGGCTGCCGCCCAGCTGGTTGAGTATGACGCCGACAATCCGGATATCGGAATCAAAGTCCTGATAGCCGAGAATGAGCGGTGCAATACCGCGGGTCATGCCGCGTGCGTCCAGTACCAGTACCACGGGTGCACCGAGCAACTTTGCCAGTGCGGCATTGCTGTTGCTGCCGTCCAGGTCCAGGCCATCGTACAGGCCCTTGTTGCCTTCAATGATGCTGATATCAAATCCGCTGGCGTAGAAGCCGACGGTGTCTTTTATCTCATCGCCGTCCATGGTGTAGTAATCGAGGTTGTGGCAATCATGGCCTGCCGCGCGGCCCAGCCACATAGGATCGATATAGTCCGGGCCTTTCTTGAATGGCCTGACGTCAAGTCCGCGCACGCGCAAGGCAGCGCACAAGCCCAGTGTAACCGTGGTCTTGCCCGATGATTTGTGTGCGGCCGAAATGAATATCTGCGACATGCGGGATGTTCACCATTCAGAAAACAGAAAGCCGGCAGCTATGCACTGCCGGCCATCTAAACGCAGCATGTAAAAACTCAGTCCGCTTTGGCAGTGTGCGGGTCTACAACCTCGTCTGCCAGGGTCTCAGGCAGGAATCGTAATACGCGGACCGCAATAGTTACTACCAGCAAGGCGACTGCGACACCACCCATACCCAGTGTAATTTCCCAGATTGACGGGCTGTAGCTGTTGACTATACCTTCGAAGAAGGAACTGCTGACTATTTCATAACCCGGAAATATATCCAGCGGGTAGGCCTGTCCGCCAATCAGCAGGATGTAGAGCTGGGTGAATCCACCGACGATAACCAGTACGGCAGCGGTTGCAATTGCCGGGCGCGATTTGCCAATGGTCGGGTGATAGATCATGGCCAGCGGCAGCAGGCTGCCGATGAGAATCTGCACGATCCAGAACAGTCTGGTATAGATGCCGCCATCCATCAGGAGGAAATGCTCCACGCCGTGGCGCTTGGTAGCGTACAGGTTGCTGAAGTGGTACACCAACACGAAGTAGAGTACCGCAGCAATGAACACGCCCTGAAGGTTTTTGAGCCGGTACAGGATGGCGTCACCCAGCGGGCGGTTGGTCCAGTTGTAGGCTGCCAGCAACACCAGAATGAACACCGCCAGGCCACAGGAGAACGACATAACGATGAACATGGGTGCCAGCATGGCCATGTCATAAGCTTCGCGCGCCACCAGCCAGCCGAAGATGGAGCCGGTACCGGTGGTAAGAATCAGACGCCAGACAAAAGCGACATAACCGGCAGGTTTGTAATACTTGTTCATCTTGCGTTCCATCATCATCCACAAGTACACGATGGTGATGGCCAGGAAGCCATTGTAGAGAATGATGTTCCAGGCAAAAATCGACTTTAAGTTGTAATACGTCATCGCGATGATAAGGCGGTCGGGACGACCCAGATCCAGCACCAGAACCATCAGGCCGCCCAGTAGCAGGGCGATCGCCAGCAGACCGGACAGCCGACCCAGTGGCTTGTACAGCGGCTTGCCGAACACGGTACCGATGGATGCGACATTGAGTGCGCCGGAGGCCGCTACGATCAGAAAGATCGCGAATACGTGTGGCATGCCCCAGACGATCTGGTTGTTCATGCCGGTGACATAGTGTCCGGAGTGTTCCATGTACAGGAAGGCACCGAATGCCAGGGCAGCCAGCAGCCCGAGTCCCCCGAGCAGCACCCAGAAGCCGGTGCTTTTGCCTTCAATTTCGCGATAATTCAGCGCTAGTTTCATGGGTGGTTCGCCAGTTTCGTTGGTTGATTCAGATGCCGCGGTAGCGGACGCCGGTGTTCAGTCCGAGGTCGGCGCGGATTTCCTTGCCGCCGTACTCTCTGAGCTGACGCGATATCTCGCTGTTTTTGTCGTTCAGGTCGCCGAACTGCAGCGCACCCCCTTCCGTCGCGTTACAGGCTTCGACACAGGCTGGTATGCGGTCGTTGTCGACCCGGTGCACGCAGAGTGTGCAGGACTCCACCGTGCCTTTGCCGCGCGGCGCCCAGGGCTTCTGGTCCTTGACACTCTCGTGGAGGAAGCTGCGCGCCTTGTAGGGGCAGGCCATCATGCAGTAGCGGCAGCCAATGCAGGTGTGCTTATCGACCAGCACTATACCGTCCTCGCGCCTGAAAGAGGCGCCGGTCGGACATACGTCGACGCAGGGCGGGTGCTCGCAGTGCTGGCACAGCATGGGCAATGTGATGACGTGCTGTGTCTCCTTGTTCCTGATGGTGACCTTGCGGATCCACTGCGACTTCTGTTCGGCGCTGGAATGTTCTTCCGACGGGTTGGCAGAACCCCAGCCGTTTTCTTCTTCGCAAGCCGTGACGCAGTCGTTGCAGCCGATGGCGCACTTGTTGGCGTCCACCAGGATGCCCCAGCGCTTGTCGCTGCTGACCGCCTGGTCGGCCGGTTTCGCCTGTGCCGGGGCGGTAAGAAAAACACCCGGTGCGATGGCTGCTGCACCAGCCGTAGCGCCGGCTCTGGTTACAAACTGGCGGCGGGAGGAATCCATTGGCTTGCTGGTATCGCTCATTGAGCTTGCTCCCTGGTGGCCGGCAAGCGCAGCGTTTCGCTGGCCAGTTTGCCGGCAAACGGTTCATTGGAATGGTGAGGGGCCAGCCCGGACTGCAGCTTTTGCAGCTGCGACGGTCGTACGGGGACATCGGCATGGCACTCGAAACAGTCCATTTTGGTCGAAGCGTAAGTGTGGCAGGTTGTGCAGAAATGCCGTTCGTCCTCAGCACGTACATACTCACCGCTCTCATCCTTGACGGCGTGACAGTTGATGCATTCCTCAAGGGAAAATTGCCGGGTGCGAATACCCTTGTACATGGTTTCGTCACGCTGGTGGAGGATGTAGTTCATGTGGTGGCGGCGCATCTCGGAAACCGGAGCGACACATTCACTTTCAGCACTGTAACGCTGTGTCGGTTCGGTCAGGATCAGGTCAGAGAAGGGCAAGATTTCTTTCTCGCCTTCACCCTCAGCCGCTGTTGCCACCTGGGGTAGCAACAGCAGTGTGCTGATAGTCAGCGCGAACAGACGCAGCAGCAGTTTGGTTTGGCTCATCGCCTGACTCCGCTTAATGGCCCAGGGCCATATCGATGTAGCCGGTCGGGCAGACATCGGCGCAGATGTGGCAACCGATGCACTTGTTGTAATCGGTGTCTACATAACGGCCGAGGGTGGCTACATCTTTTTTCACGCGGAACACAGCATCCTGCGGGCAGAAGATAACGCAGTTGTCACATTCGAAGCACATGCCGCAGCTCATGCAGCGGTTAGCTTCCTCTACAGCCTGTTCGTCGCTGAAGCCTTTCATGCGTTCTTCGAAGTGGCCCAGTACCTGTTCGGCGTTTGGCACGTCTTCACCGCGCAGGAGGCGCTCGGTGTATCCAAAGTGGCCAAGGAACAGTCTGTCAGCGGAGATGATTTCCTGCCTGGAACGGTCTTCGTAGTTATGAATCGCGAAGTTCTCGGAGTCGGTTTCACGGGTTTGGCCGACGGTGTAGGCTTCGGGTTCCAGACCGGCTTCCTTCATTTTGTCCAGCAGGGAGAAGTGATGCTTGTCGATCTTCGGACGCTTCTTCAGTTCAGCATTCTTCAGGTAGTTGTCGATGGATTCGGCAGCGATGGCACCCTGGCCAATCGCAGTGGTCAGCAGGTGCGGGCGCACGATATCGCCGGCCACGAAGTGACCCGGGCGTTTCGGTACCTGGTAGTATTTGTCGGCGTCGATAAGGTTGCGTTCGTTGGCGTAGTCCTCAACACCGCTCATATCGCCGCCCTGGCCGATCGCGGATACGATCACATCGCACTCGATCACGTATTCCTTGCCACCTTCGATGGCAACCGGTCCGTTTCCTTCCCACTTTGCGTCAACCAGTTTCAGTGCAGTAGCACGACCCTCCGCATTGCGAATGATTTCCACCGGCATGACTTCGTTGAGAATGTCCACACCTTCGGTCAGAGCGTCGTTCACTTCGTGCTCGGCAGCGGTCATCTGGTCGCGCGCGAAGAGGGCAGTCAGGGTGACGTTGTCGCAGGCTTTCTTCAGTGAGACGTCGACTTCCTTATGAGTAACTTCACCGTTTACCACGGTTTCAGGGTTTTCTTTGTAATCCTTCAGCGTACCGATACGGCGGGATACGGACACCACGTCGATGGAAGTATCACCACCACCCACGCAGATCACGCGGTTGGCGGTATAATGCATCTCACCCTTGTTGAACTTCTCCAGGAACTTCACGGCGGAAACACAGTTCGGGGTTTCGTCCCAGCCTTCCAGTGGCAGACCACGGCCGATCCAGCAACCCAGAGCCCACAGCACGGCGTCAAATTCCTTGTCCAGTTCATCAACGGAAACGTCACGACCAATGCGGGTGTTGGCCTTGAACTCGATGTCGCCCAGGTCGAGGATGCGCTGACACTCCTGATCCAGTTCATCACGCGGAATACGGTAGTTGGGAATACCGTAGCGCATCATGCCGCCCAGTTGGTCGTGATCGTCAAATATTGTCGAGGCAATACCACGTCGGCGCAGCTGGTAGGCCGCTGCCATGCCGGCAGGACCACCACCAATGATGGCAACTTTCTTGCCGGTCAGTGCGGCGCCTGCTTCAAACTTGAAGCCTTCCTTGAAGGCGGTGTCGCCGATATATTGCTCGACGGCGTTGATGCCGACGAAATCTTCGACTTCGTTACGGTTACAGCCGTCCTCGCAGGGTGCGGGACAGACGCGACCCATCATGGACGGGAAGGGATTGGCGTCCGTAGAGCGGCGGAAGGCGTATTCCTGCATGCTGATGCCTTCCGGCGGAGTTTCGATACCGCGAACAATATCCAGCCAGCCACGGATATCCTCACCGGACGGGCAGCTTCCCTGGCACGGTGGGGTACGGTGTACGTAGGTCGGGCACTTGTTCGACGTGTCGCCATCGAAAATAGCATCCGTCCAGTTATCCCATTTATCGTCGCCTTCTTCAAACATAAGAAACGTTAATTTCTTGTCGTCGCGGGAAGTAGCCATGCCTGTTCTCCTGTTATCTGAACCCGCTCAGGATTCAATGTTGCAATACGATAATTTAAATATTCGGGTTAGCCCGTTTCGGCTTCGCCTTGTTCTTCGGCGCTGCCGTCGAGTTCCGCTTCCTGCTCGGAACCCTTCAATACAATGGCGTTACTGACCAGCTGGTGCACGCTGACAATCTGATCCATGGTGAAGCCGTAATACGGTAATGTCTTCGCAAACTGACTCTTGCAGATCGCGCAGATAGCCGCCAGGTTGGTGACGCCGTGTTCTTCGGTAACTTTCTTCAGCGCTTCCATACGAGGCTGTACGCCCTTGACCCGTATCTCGATGAGATCGTCGGTCAGCAGGCCGCCGCCACCGCCGCAGCAGAAGGTGGCGTCGTGTGTAGTGTCCTGGTCCATGTCATAGAAATAGTTGCAGGACGCCCTGATAAGGTCGCGGGGGATCGTGAACTGACCACCTTCCACCTTGCCCATGCCGGCGCCGCGCGCCACGTTGCAGGAGTCGTGGAAGGTCAGTTTCATGTGATCGTTTGCCGCCTTGTTCATGCGCAACTTGCCTTCCTCGAGCAGGTCGTGGGTGAACTCGCAGATATGCTGCGGGATCGGGTAGTTCTGATCGAGGAAATCGAACGGGCCGACAAGGGTATCCAGGAAGCTGTAGGCCACACGCCAGGCGTGACCGCACTCGCCAAAGATGATGCGCTTGACGCCGAGTTCCAGTGCGGCTTCGCGGATGCGCATAGCAACGCGGCGCATGTTTTCGTAACTACCGATGAACATGCCGAAGTTGCCTGCTTCGCTGGCCTTGGAGCTTATGGTCCAGGAGACGCCGGCTTCGTGGAACACCTTGGCATAGCCCATCAGGCCGTCTACGTGGGGTTCGGCGAAGAAGTCGGCAGACGGGGTCACCAGCAGAATGTCGACGCCTTTCACATCCAGCGGCAGGCGCACCTTGACCCCGGTTTCATCCTCGATGTCCTCTTCGAGGCCTTCCAGGGTATCTTTCAGCGCTGGTTCCGGCAGGCCCAGGTTGTTACCGATGACAAAGACCTTGCCGAGAATTTCGTTACAGTACTTCTGGCCCTTGCCGACGCTGTCAAGAATTTCGCGCGCGGCCATGGATATCTCGGCGGTGTCTATACCGTAGGGACAGAATACCGAACAGCGGCGGCACTGGGAGCACTGGTGAAAATAGGTATACCAGTCGTCCAGTACTT
>VAPD01015285.1_pt1 | contig 11958 bp, 8 predicted proteins | sample 3393901 | NCBI WGS metagenome assembly VAPD01 (sample SAMN08290435, study PRJNA428436) | hydrothermal vent metagenome | isolation source: Deep-sea hydrothermal vent chimney | place: Atlantic Ocean: South-mid Altantic Ridge | depth 3034 m m | reverse complement strand
TTGTCACTATGTTTCTGTGGAATAGTATAATATATCCCCAAATTCTCCCACAGACCCATCCACAGCTGTTTATCTTTGCTTCCAAGCCCTTATAGACCTTTCCCCGAAATACACAGTTACTACTTTACCTACTACTATATTTTATTTATAATTAAAGAAGTGTTAAGTGATACTTACGGTGAGGGGTTGCCTTCAAAAAAAACACCGTTCTCATGAACGTTGTGTGTTCTGTGACAGAGTAACCAGGGGACAAGCATTCCCAACCGTAAGAACCTAATGAATTTATTTCGAGTAGATACTCTGTCGCCGAAGGAGTCCGGCACAGCCAGGGTGTGTCTGTGTGGTTGAAACAGGTAGCCGACCCTGACGATCATGAACCAAGAACAGGAGGTCTGTGGTGTTAGCGTTTTCAGTAAACAGGGAAATTTTTCTTCGTGGCCTGTCTCGTGTACAGAATATCGTTGAGAGGAAAAATACAGTTCCAATCCTAAGCAACGTTCTGCTGGATGGAACAGGGGAAAAACTCAAACTACTGGCGACTGATATGGAGATAGGCCTTTCAGGCTATCTCGAGGTAGCCATCAAGAGCGAGGGCGCTGTTACCATATCGGCGCGAAAGCTGTATGAAATAATCAAGGAGCTTCCGGCAGAATCCGAGATCTCACTGCAAGTTAAGGACAATAACGTATCACAAATAACTTGTGGCACCTCCTCTTTTGACCTAAAGGGTTTACCTGCCCAGGACTTCCCAAACCTTCCAGGCTACGAAGATTCCAATTTCTTCTCCCTTGATTCCAATGCCTTTAAGGAGATGATAAGAAAAACAATTTATGCGGCATCTACAGATGAGACCAGATATAATCTCACAGGGATTCTTTTTGCTATGGAAGAGGATTCCGGCAAAAGTTTTATCCGTATGGTTGCGACTGACGGTCACAGGCTTGCAATGGTGACAAGAGAGGCCAACGGGAAGATTCGGCCCGGAGAAAGCGTTGTAATACCAAGAAAATCACTGAACGAGGTTAAGCGCCTTTTGGACGAAGGAGATGGTGACATAGAGCTGGACTTTGCAAAACAGCACGGCGTTTTCAGGAAAGACTCAATAATACTTACAACACGTCTGATAGATATGTCGTTTCCCAGCTACCAGCAAGTGGTTCCGAAGGGTGATATGGGTGCTGCAATAGTTTCAAGGGGGGCTCTAACATCAGCCATTAGAAGGGTATCCATTCTGTCATCTGAAAGGTCCCGTGCGGTAAAATTCTCATTTTCGGGAACTGACCTTACAGTTCACACCAACAATCCGGATCTGGGTGCGGCAACCGAAACGGTGCCGATCCAGTATGATGGCGACGATGTTGAAATAACCTTCAATGCCAAATACATGCTTGACACACTTGGGACGATGGATGCGGATGATATTACCGTAAACCTTTCTGACGAGTTAAGCCCCTGCCTGATAACCCAAAAGGAAGACGAAGGATATATAGCGGTTATCATGCCTATGCGCGTCTGAATATGAGGCTCCTCTGGACCGAGTTGGACCGATTCAGGAATCTGAAAAAACAGAAGGTATATCTTCATCCCCGCTTCAATCTGCTTGTTGGAAGGAACGGTCAGGGCAAGACCAACTTTTTAGAGGCGGTCGGATATTTGGGAACCCTCAAATCTTTCAGATCAGCGAGCAGGTTCGAGATGATCGAACACGATGCCGATATGTGCAGAGTGGCCGGCAGGTTTGAAAATGGCCAGACAGGCTGGACAGCTTCTTTTTCATTGGCGCATGACGGCCGCACGCAGTTTCTCGATGAGAAGAGAATACCATCCCCTGATAAGTATCTGGGGTGGTCGGGCATTGTAAGTTTTATTCCAGAGGATGTAGCTCTGGTCTCAGGGAGCCCGTCATCGAGGAGAAAGGCTGTTGACAGAGCAATTTTTCAGAAGACGGATGGATACGCCGTCGAATACAGAAAATTCCTGAGGGTGCTGAGAAACAGGAATGCACTTTTAAGAAATCCAAGAGCCTCGCATGAGGAGTGGAAAAGCTGGACAAGATCCCTTTCAGGTGCAGCCTCCTTGATCGTCAGACACAGAGTGAGGCTCCTTTCAGAGATTAGCCCTCATATGGAGCGTATCGGCAAAGATTTGGGCCTTGACGGAAAACTCACCCTGGATTACCAGCCCTCCTTTCGCCTGGAGAACAACGCTTCGAAAGAGGACGTCACAGAAGCTCTTTACGAGGGTTTTCTAATTGCAAAGAAACGCGATATGGATGCACGCCACACTACGGTCGGACCACACAGGGACGATATATGTTTTGTTCTTGGTGGACAGAGCCTCGCAAGGTACGGTTCCCAGGGACAGAAGAGGACGGCTATTCTCACGTTTAAACTGTCCATCGCCCAGGTTTTAAAAGATACGCGGGGCACCTACCCGCTGGTGTTGTTAGATGACGTTGCCTCAGAGTTGGATGAGACAAAGAGAAGGGCCCTGGGTACGTTGATCTCCGAGATAGATGCGCAGTTTGTTGTTACCACAACAGGTGACGACTATATGTTCCTGTCTGATCGCAAGGGATATGTTATGAAGGTAGAAGACGGGAAAATAGAAAAGACAGGGAATGAAGGAGAGCAGAATTTTGGCTGAAATTAATAAGAAAAAGAAGGGCCGAACCAACAAGGCCTCCGCAGGCGCCGGGAAATCAACCGGAGTCGCGGCAAAAACGAAAAAAGCATCAAAGGCTGAATTCAAAGAGCAACCGAAAAAGACGCCTGCCAGAAAAAAGTCGACCACCGAAACCAGGGGAAAGAGATACACTGCAAAAGAGATCAAGGTCCTTGAAGGGTTGGAGGCGGTCCAGCGCAGACCTGCAATGTACATCGGCAACACTTCCACCGAGGGCCTGCATCACCTGGTGTACGAAGTGGTGGATAACAGCATCGATGAAGCCATGGCTGGCTACTGCGACAAGATCCTTGTCACGATCAGGGCTGATAACAGCGTTGTTGTAGAGGACAATGGTCGCGGCATCCCGGTGGATAGACACAAGGAAGCAAAAAAGCCTGCCGCGGAAGTGGTGATGACAACCCTTCACGCGGGCGGCAAATTCGAAAGCTCCGCCTACAAGATATCGGGTGGCCTTCACGGTGTTGGAGTTTCCGTTGTAAATGCCCTTTCCGAGTTGCTACACTTGGAGATCAGGCGGGACGGAAAGGTTTATCAACAGTCCTACAAAAGAGGTAAGCCAACCGGAAAACTGAAAGCCATTGGCAAGACCCGGAAAACGGGAACCAAGATAACCTTCCTGCCGGACCGTAAGGTCTTTGAGACAACGGAGTACTCCTTTGACATCCTGTCAACGCGCTTAAGAGAACTTTCTTTCCTCAATGCAGGCGTATATATAAAGATCGAAGACGAGCGGGCGGACAAGAAGAATGAATTCCAGTACAAGGGCGGAATAATTTCCTTTGTGGAACACCTGAACAGGAACAGGGCCGTCGTCCACAAGAAACCCATTTCCATATCCGGCAAGAAGGGCGAAGTTGTAGTGGATATCGCCTTCCAGTACAATGATGGTTACGCTGAAAACCTGTTTTCTTTTGCCAATAATATCAACACCCACGAAGGAGGAAGCCACCTTGTAGGTTTCAAGGCGGCTCTCACCAGGACGGTAAACCACTACGCTTCTTCCAATAACCTTCTTAAGAACGTAAAGAACGGCCTGACGGGAGACGATATCCGGGAGGGATTGGCTGCCGTTATATCTGTCAAGCTTCCAAACCCCCAATTCGAGGGCCAGACCAAGATGAAGCTTGGCAACAGCGAGATCAAGGGCATTGTGGAAACACAGGTGAACGAGGGCCTGTCGAATTTTATGGAGGAAAACCCTCCAGTTGCCAGAAAGATAGTGGCCAAGGCAGGTGAGGCTGCCAGGGCGCGAGATGCAGCAAGAAAAGCCAAAGAACTCACCAGACGAAAGGGAGCTCTGGAGATATCAGACCTTCCGGGAAAGCTGGCCGATTGCCAGGAAAAGGACCCTGCTCTGGCTGAATTATTCCTGGTTGAGGGAGACTCTGCGGGAGGATCAGCCAAGCAGGGCCGAGACCGCAGAACACAGGCGATACTGCCCTTGAGAGGCAAGATCCTGAACGTCGAAAAGGCTCGCTTTGACAAAGTTCTATCCAACCAGGAGATCAGGACGATTATCACTGCCCTCGGTTCGGGAGTGGGAAGCGAGGAGTTCGACCCGTCCAAACTTAGATATCATAAGGTAATCATCATGACCGATGCGGTCGTTGACGGATCCCACATCCGAACCCTGCTTCTGACCTTCTTTTACAGGCAGATGTACGAACTCATCGAGAGGGGATTTTTATACATTGCACAGCCGCCCCTGTACCGCACCAAGAAAGGCAAGGAAAGTCGATACCTCCAGGATGAGGGGGACATGAAAAACTTTCTTATCGAGATGGGCGTGAAGGACCTGGCCCTTTCTTCGGTCACCAATAGTGAAAAGCTGGAGGGGAAAACTCTGCTGGATACGGTCAACCGGGCCGTCAGATACACCGAGCTAATGGATCGGTTTGACCGCAGGCGCATCGATGCGAAAGTACTGTCGGCAATGTCTCTGGAAGGGCTTATGCCAGAAGTCCTTAAGAACAGGAAAAAGCTGGGCAGCGCCCTGAACAATGTTCAGACTTATGTACATAATATCTACCCGGAGATCGCACCCATGGACGTGGTGCTTGAAAAGGACGAGGAACATTCCTGTACCATAGCAAGAATAAAAACCAGACGAAATGGGTCCGTGTGGGTCACAACGGTTAACCCCGAATTACTGACAAGGCCCAAATATCAGGAGATGATCAGGCTGGGCAAGAGTTTAAAAACCCTGGGAGATGAACTGAGGGTAACCGAAGGAGATGAAGAGCTCCTGAGCACCCGGAGAATAGATGAGTTTGTATCCTTCATCCTGGACAGGGGAAGAAAGGGAGTTACCATGCAGCGCTACAAGGGCCTCGGGGAGATGAACCCGGGACAGCTCTGGGAGACCACCATGGATCCCGAGAAGCGCTCCCTGGTACGGGTGTCCATAGAAGATGCTGTGAAGGCGGACGGGATATTCACGATACTCATGGGGGATGCTGTAGAACCGAGACGGGAATTTATTGAGAATAACGCGCTTAATGTTAGAAATTTAGACATCTAGGTGTTCAACGTTTAACGTTCAAGGTTCAATGTTATTTGAATAGAATATTGTTAATTAAAGATCATCATATGACGTTGAACGTTGAACCCTTAACGTTGAACGTAAGCCACACCAACAGAATGTAGCACTCTAAAAAATAAGGATTATCGAGAATAACATGACCGACCTAATGCATACAATTAACGCCCCCATAAAGCTCGTAAATATTGAAGACGAGATGAAGAAGTCGTACATGGATTACGCCATGAGCGTGATCGTGGGGAGGGCGCTTCCCGATGTGAGGGATGGCCTTAAGCCCGTACACCGGAGAACCCTGTATGCTATGCACGAGCTGGGCAACGCACACAACAAGGCCTACAAGAAGTCAGCTCGAATTGTCGGAGACGTAATAGGAAAATATCACCCTCACGGAGATACGGCCGTTTACGACACTATAGTACGTATGGCTCAGGACTTTTCTCTCAGATACCTGCTGGTGGACGGTCAGGGTAATTTCGGGTCCGTTGATGGGGACGCCGCCGCGGCCATGCGGTATACCGAGATCCGCATGGGACGCGTGGCAGGAGAACTGCTGCAGGACATAGAAAAGGATACCGTTGAATTCGGACCAAACTATGATGATACCCTCACCGAACCCCTGGTCATGCCGGCACGGTTCCCGAATCTCCTGGCCAATGGCACATCCGGGATCGCCGTGGGCATGGCGACGAACATACCGCCCCATAACATGACAGAACTCATCGACACCTGCATAATGTTGATCAAAAAACCGGCGGCAACTATCGAGGACATTCTGAAGATCATGCCGGGCCCCGACTTTCCTACAGGCGGCTTCATTTATGGGACCAAGGGGATAAGGGATGCGTACACTACCGGTCGCGGCCACATCCAGATGCGGGCAAGGGCCATTATTGAACGGCAGACGAAGGGTAAAACCCGGATTGTCGTCACAGAGCTTCCCTACCAGGTGAACAAGGCAAGGCTTGCCGAGAAGATCGCGGAGCTGGTCAAGGATAAGAGGATAGAGGGTATCGCCGACCTGAGAGATGAATCCGACAGGGACGGTATGAGGCTGGTAGTAGAAATCAAGCGCGACGAGATAGCAGAGGTCCTGTTAAACCAACTCTATTCCATGACACAGATGAAGTCGACCTTCGGCGTCCAGATGCTGGCGATCCACAGGGGCCAGCCGCTCCTTGCAGACATAAAGACCTTCCTTGGACATTTCATCGATTTCAGAGTTGAGGTGGTAACTAGAAGGACCCGGTTCGAGCTTGACAGAGCCGAGGAGCGTGCCCACATCCTGGAGGGGCTAAAGGTTGCTCTGGAAAACATTGATGCCGTTGTCGGACTCATAAAAAAATCGGCCGACGTACCCGCAGCACGAGCCGGCCTTATCAAGAAGTTCGGCCTGTCGGAGCGGCAGGCAAGCGCAATACTGGAGATGCGCCTGTCCCGCTTAACAGGCCTTGAAAGGGAGAAAATAGACGAGGAACTCAAGGCCATAAAAAAGGAGATAAGGCGCCTCAAGGGGATTCTGGCAGACGAGAAAAAACTCTTTGCCGTGATCGTTGGGGAGCTGACCGAGATAAAGGAAAGATACGGCGACGAGCGGCGCACCGAGATCGTTCAGGAAACGGCGGAACTGTCCTTAGAGGATCTCATCGTTGACGAGGAGATGCTCGTCACGGTTTCCCACGAAAGCTATCTTAAAAGGACCTCTACGAGGATGTACCGGAGTCAGCATCGTGGCGGCAAGGGGCTCACTGGCCTGTCCATGAAAGACAAGGATTTTGCCGAGCATATTTTTGTCGCGACGAATCACAACTACATCCTCTTCTTTACCGACCAGGGCAGGGTGCACTGGCTCAAGGTCCACGAGATCCCGCAGTTTGGAAGGGCGGCACGGGGCAAACCCATCGTCAACATGCTCAACCTGCTGGACAAGGAACAGGTAACAGCCTTCCTGCCCATAAAGGAATTTTCCGATGATCTGTATGTTGTCATGGGAACTGAAAAGGGCGTTGTTAAGAAGACAGCCCTCTCCGCGTTCGCTAACCCGCGCTCATCGGGGATCATTGCCATATCACTGGACAAAAATGATCGACTGATAAATACAGCTATTACTGATGGCACAAAGGACCTCCTGATCTCCACATTCAAAGGCCAGGGGATCCGTTTCCACGAATCCGACGTGAGACCCATGGGCAGGACTGCCCGGGGAGTGCGGGGGATCAGGCTCGAAAAGAGAGACAGGGCTGTGGGCATGGAGGTTGTGAATGATGCAGCTTACCTGCTCACCGTAACGGAAAAAGGGTTCGGAAAGCGTACAGCCATGAAAGATTACAATCCCATCAAGCGCGGCGGCAAGGGGGTGCGCTCGGTGAGGGTGGTTTCCAAGGTGGGGAAGCTGGTGGGCATCCTCCAGGTAGGCTCCGAGGAGGAGATAATGGCCATCACCGACGCTGGGCGCCTGATCCGAATACCCGTGAGCGGCATCTCCATTTATGGACGGAACTCCCAGGGGGTTAAGCTGATCGACATGACCGATACCAACGAAAAGGTCGTTTCTGTGGCCCTCATTCAGGAGCCTGAAGTTGCCACGGAAGGAGACGCCACGGAAGGGAAAGATTGAAGAGAACCCTGGCAAGACCCTTTCTTCTGATCGCGTGTCTGGCCTTCATTTTCTCCTGTACCGGCAGCAAGGAAGCTGAGCTTTTTGACAGGGCAATGGCGGCACTGGACGGGAACCAGCCTGGCGTGGCCGTGTCTATCCTCACGGATATTCTTGTAAAATACCCGAAGTCCAAACAGGTAGAAGAAGCCCTCTACCAGAGAGCTCTTATCTACGCCCTTTACATGAGTAAATATATGGATGCGATAAGCGACTATCGCGAACTTCTAAAGAGGTTTCCCAAAGGCGAAAGAGCCATGGAGTCTCAGCACCAGATAGCCCGGATCTACGAGTTCAAGCTGGACAATTGCGCCAGGGCCATAGTGGAATACCACAGGCTGATAACGGCCTTCGATACAGTCATAGACGATGACAAATACCAGTACAGGATCGCCGAATGCTACTATAAACTCCTCCAGCTCGAACAGGCCAAGATAGAGTACCAGGCTCTCATCGAACGCTACCCTGCATCGGACCTGGTGGACGACTCATATTTCCAGCTTGCAGCCATCATGCAGTCCAAAGGGCAGCTCCCTGAGGCCGAACGAGCCTGGAGAAACTTCCTCATCAGGTATCCGGAAGGGGAGCTCTTCCTGGACGCCAAGTTCAACCTGGCAGGCACGCTGGAAGAAGAAGAGAAGCTCGAAGAGTCTCTCGAGCTTTACCAGGAGGTTTTTGATAAGTATGATAATAAGGAAACGGTGAGTTGGAGAATAGAAAAAGTGCGGGACCGCATCAAGTCCAGAGGACGTTAAACCTCTTTTTCACTACAGAGCCACAGAGGGAAAACCGGGGGCTTGGGTTGAACCACGGAGGCACGGAGGACACGGAGAAAAAAGCAGGGTAAAATTTTCACACAAAGATATCAAAAAGCCAAGAAATGGTGGGGGAATGGCCCTATATAAAACTATGTTCACACGTACCAGCTCAACAGCACACCAATAAAAACAAATTTCTCTACTTGCAAACCCCCAATAACATTAAACAATTCGAGGCACATACAAATTGCTCAATGCATTGAGCAAAATTAAGCAGTAAATTATTTCACTTGATAGGCTTGTGCTAGCGTAACCACTTATTTACGGGCATCATATTTGCGAGATCTGCCAGCTGGCAATAAAAGAGCCCAAACCCACTAAGCTATGTCCAAATATCGTATTTACATAGACGAAGTAGGAAATCCGGATCTTGAGAGTTCGGATAATCCTAATCACCGATTTCTTAGCTTAACCGGGGTTGTTATAGAACTTCAACATGTCAAAGAGATAGTTCATCCGCAGATGGAAGAAATTAAGTCCAAATACTTCTCCTCCCATCCGGACGACCCGATCATTTTCCACCGGAAAGAGATGGTAAACGCAAAGTATCCATTCGAAGCACTAAAAAACCAAGAAATCAGGAACCAGTTTGATAACGAACTACTCAAAATGGTGTCATCATGGGAATATACGGTCATTTCAGTTTGCCTCGACAAGAAAAAACATAAGGATACTTACGGAACATGGCGTTATGATCCATATCACTACTGTCTTGCTGTCCTTTTGGAAAGATTCGTTCTCATGTTGAGCAGAATGGAATGCAACGGAGATGTGATGGCTGAATCTCGAGGTGGGAAAGAAGATATGCGGCTTAAGGCTTCCTTCCATAAGCTGTGGGAAGAAGGAACTGGATATATTGATTCGGAACAATTCAAGGGAAGGCTTACAAGTAGACAGCTGAAAGTAAAACCTAAAAGTCAGAATGTTTCAGGTCTGCAACTTGCTGATCTGTTGGCGCATCCTAGCCGTAATGAAATTCTTCTCGAGCAGGGCTTGTTGGATAAAGAGCTTGCTCCATTTGCAAAAAGGGTTGTGGGCATTCTTCAAGAAAAATATGACCAAAAAAGGGGAAAGATCTTCGGGAAAAAGTTTCTTTAGGCAATAAAAAAGGCCCTTTCGGGCCCGATGACTTTCGTCATCCACCTCCGGAACACCGGATTACACAAAGTCTATAAACATCCTTTGCAGCAGTCAAGAAAATAATAGTATTAAAGTTGATGTAAAAAATGCAGAAATATTATGTATCCTGCCGGGGACGAATGTACCTTTTGGTCGTTCCTCCGCCAGCTCTACCCCCCACCAACTTGCACCGACCGCTGTCCCCATTTATAGTTACATTGTAAATATAGTCATAGATTAATGCTGGAGGTTGTTATGGATAACGATGCATCAATTTCGGCAAAATTTCCCTTTGAATCCAGGTATCTGGAGGTAGAGGGGTCGCAGATCCATTACATTGACGAGGGAGCCGGAGACCCTGTCTTGTTTCTTCATGGCAACCCTGCTTCATCCTACCTCTGGCGAAATATAATCCCTCACCTTTCAGATAGATACCGGTGTATAGCGCCGGACCTTGTCGGAATGGGCAAGTCGGACAAGCCCGACATTAGGTATGGATTCTTTGATCACTTCCGGTATGTGGAGGGCTTTATCGAGGGGCTCCACCTGAAAAATATCACCTTTGTTATTCACGACTGGGGTTCAGCCCTGGGCTTTCATTATGCTAGCAGGAACGAGGCCAACATCAAAGCTATGGCTTTTTTTGAGGCTATTATCAAACCGGCAAGGTGGAAAGACTTCCCCTCTGACTTCAAGATGGGGTTCAAGATGTTCCGCGCCCCGATTATTGGCTGGCTGCTCATTGCCGTCATGAACGCCTTTATAAACAAGCTCCTCCCGGAAGCGGTGGTCCGGCCCCTTACAGAAGAGGAAATGGGGCACTACCGGGAGCCCTTCCCGAGTATCCGCAGCCGGCGCCCTGTCCACCGATGGCCTAACGAAATCCCCATAGACGGCAAACCAGCCGATGTCCACCAGGCTGTGACGAATTTCAGCAGGTGGCTTACACAGACAGAACTGCCCAAGCTTCTCTTTCATGCCGACCCCGGTGGAATTGTCCGTGAAAAGCAGATCGACTGGTGCAGAACCAACATGAAGAATCTATCGGTAATAGATATCGGACCCGGAGTTCATTATCTCCAGGAGGACAATCCCCATCTCATCGGGGAAGAGTTAAGGAAATGGCTCGACAGGCTCGCTGTTTCGGGAACCACATAAACAGGAAAATCGCTTCGTCATTGACAATCCTTTCAATGGCTGTGCCTTTTACCAAAGTTCCCGCCCCCGTGCTCTCTTCGACTCTGTGGTTAAGTCCCAGTTTTTTCTTTCTCCGTGTCCTCCGTGGTGAACTCAGGGCCAAAAGCTTCCTCTGCGTTCTCTGTACCCTCTGTGGTGAAAAGCAATGTGGTTAAAAAACCCCTTGCACTATTAATCCATTTAACGTATACAATTCCTCGCCAGTGGGATTTGCCACGGCGTAATTAGATTTTGTAGGTACGGATAAGCTTTATTGAGGGTATTCTGAAGGTCCCGTGCTTTATGTTCCGGGACCTTTTGTTTTGCGAATCAGAATTGCTGTTCCGGAAAACTACAAAGAACAGAACAAAGGAGAAATAAAATGGCAGAAGGAACAGTAAAGTGGTTTAATGAGGCAAAAGGTTTCGGATTCATCGAGCAGACCGAAGGCCCGGATGTGTTCGTTCATTTTTCGGCTATTACAGCCGAGGGTTTCAAGACCCTGGACGAGGGCCAGCGCGTGACGTTCGATGTGGAAGACGGCCCCAAGGGCCCCCAGGCCAGCAACGTTTCAAACCTGTAAGTTAAGCTACTGATAGCCAAAAAAGAGCTCCGCGGCAACGATTGCTTCGGAGCTTTTTTTGTGCCCGGATCTTGTAAAGTGTTGATGGCGAAATCTCAACATAACTACTTTGCCTGGAACCTGGAACTATATCTATGGCTGGCTAGTGAACAAAGTATGCGATGGCGATCAGCAGGTCAGTTCCCAGGACAATGCCCACGTTGGCTCCTAGTGCAGGGATCATCTCCTCGAAATCATCATGGTGTTTCAGGGTCGTTCTGGCTGCCTTCACAGCAAGGGGAGCGGTCAGGAGCGAGATAAGGGTTACGGTTGGGAGCGCGCCCGAAAGAGCCATTAATAAGATGAAGAGATAACAGGCCGCGAGGCTCAGAACATATAC
>VAPD01001314.1_pt1 | contig 12027 bp, 12 predicted proteins | sample 3393901 | NCBI WGS metagenome assembly VAPD01 (sample SAMN08290435, study PRJNA428436) | hydrothermal vent metagenome | isolation source: Deep-sea hydrothermal vent chimney | place: Atlantic Ocean: South-mid Altantic Ridge | depth 3034 m m | reverse complement strand
GCACTACACGACGAGTACAAACACCACCCACTGGTGCGCTGCGCATTCGCGCCCCATGCACCGTACACGGTATCCGACCAGCCATTGAAAAAAGTCCAGGTACTGGCCGATGAGCTGGACCTTCCGGTCCACATTCATCTGCACGAAACGGCGAGCGAGATCGACAATAGCCTGAAAAACACCGGACAGCGCCCGCTCGACCGGCTGGAGCAACTGGGACTGCTTTCCCCCAACCTGGTCGGCGTACACATGACCCAGCTGGAAGACGGCGAAATCCAGCGCCTCAGCGATAACGGCGCCAGTGTGGTGCACTGCCCGGAATCCAACCTGAAACTGGCGAGCGGTTTCTGCCCGGTGCAGGAACTGATCGATGCCGGGGTGAATGTGGCCCTGGGTACAGACGGTGCTGCCAGCAACAATGATCTCGATATGCTGGGTGAAATGCGCTCCGCGGCCTTGCTGGCCAAGGCGGTACACCGGGATGCCAGCGCCCTGCCCGCACATACTGCGCTGCGTATGGCCACCCTGAACGGTGCGCGCGCCCTCGGCATGGCCGACGAAACCGGGTCACTCGAAACCGGTAAATGGGCGGATATCAGCGCCATCGATCTCAGTACACTGGAAACCCAGCCGCTCTACAATCCGGTATCGCAACTGGTTTATGCCGCCGGCCGGGAACAGGTGACGGATGTCTGGGTGGCGGGGCAGCATGTGCTGAAAGCACGCGCATTGACTCACCTGGATCCCCGGGAACTGATCCAGCGCGCCCGTGGCTGGCAGACGCGTATCGCCGCAGGTGATCCCGGCCTGTAATTTAGGTATTGTATGACTCATGAATGCAACTGCTCACAACGTCGATCACGCCGAAATCAGCAAGTTCGAGGAACTCGCCACCCGCTGGTGGGATCCCGACAGCGAATTCAAACCGCTGCATGACATCAACCCGCTGCGGGTCGACTACATCAATCAACGTGCAATACTGGAAAACCGCGAGGTTATTGACGTCGGCTGCGGCGGTGGTCTGCTGTCGGAAGCGATGGCTGAACTGGGCGCACAGGTTACCGGCATCGATATGGGCGAAGCCCCGCTCACCGTCGCCCGTCTGCACCAGCACGAATCCGGCGTAGCTGTCGATTACCAGCGTACAACTGCCGAACAGATGGCCAGACAGCACCCTGGCCGGTTCAACGTCTGCGCCTGTCTGGAAATGCTCGAACACGTTCCGGACCCGGCGTCTGTAGTGCAGGCCTGTGCAGACCTGACCAGCCCCGGTGGACACCTGTTCTTCTCGACTATCAACCGCAACCCGAAAGCATGGCTGCTGGCCGTGGTGGGTGCGGAATATGTGCTGCGTATGTTGCCCAAAGGCACGCACGACTACCGCAAGTTCATCCGGCCATCGGAACTGGAACGCTGGGCGCGAACCGCGGGGCTGGAACTGCAGGACCTGACCGGCATGACCTACAACCCGCTGACGCAGGAATACAAACTGGGTAACGATGTCGACGTAAACTATCTGGCCTGGTTCAGGAAAACGGAATGATTCAAACCGTCCTGTTCGACCTCGACGGCACCCTGCTCGACACAGCACCCGACCTCGCCAACGCGCTGAATACCGTGCTGGAACTGAACGGTCGCCCGGCACTGCCTTTCGAAACGATCCGCCCGGTGGTCTCGCACGGCGGCCGCGCCCTGATCGAACTGGGTTTCGGGCTTGCACCGGACCACCCCGACTTCGAACCATTCAGAAAACAGCTGCTCGACTATTACCTCGCGCACATTGCCGACGAAACACGCCTGTTCCCCGGCATGGACGACGTGCTGGACAGCATTGAACAAAACGGCAGGAACTGGGGCGTCGTCACCAACAAGCCCGGCTGGCTGACAGAGCCACTGATGGATGCGCTCGACCTGACCCGGCGTGCCGCCGGTATCGTCTCCGGCGATACGCTCGAAGAACGCAAGCCCCACCCGGCACCCCTGCTGCATGCCTGCGACATGATCGGCAGCAGGCCCGGCGACTGCCTGTACGTCGGCGATGCCGAGCGCGATATCGAAGCCGGATACAATGCCGGCATGACCACGCTGGTCGCCATGTTTGGTTATTTGATGGAACAGGACAGACCGGAAACCTGGGGTGCAACAGCGTTAATCCAGCGGCCGGGAGAGATCCTGGGCTGGGTAAAATAGTCGACTGGTTAAAAGGGGACACCCGTTAGCCGTCTCCGGTATGATAAGACGCTATGGAACTCTCGCAGTGGCTGATACTTCTGACAGGCGCAGCGTTGGCAGCAGCGGTCGGGTGGCTGCTCGGCCATGCGCGCGCGCAGCGTGATGTTACGCGCCTGCGTGAAGACAATGCCCGCCTGACCAGCCAGCTGGAAACACAGCAAGCCGCCTTCGAGGAAAAGGAGCGCATACTGGAAGATGTCCGCAGCCAGTTCGAAGCCACCTTCAAGTCACTCGCCGGCGACGTGCTCAGGTCCAGCAGCAGTGAATTCCTGAAGCTGGCGGAAACCCGTTTCAAAACACTGCACACTAAAGCCAGCAGCGAACTGGAAAAACGCGAAAAAGCGGTCGAGAGTCTGGTCAGGCCCATTCGGGAAACACTGGATAAAACCGACCAGCACATCCGCAAAATGGACAAGGAGCGCCACGAAGCCTTTGGTTCACTCTCCCAACACCTGGAGTTCATGGCCAAAGCACAGGAACAGCTGCAGGGGGAAACGCGCAACCTGGTCAAGGCCTTGCGCCGCCCGGAAGTGCGCGGCCAGTGGGGCGAGCTGACGCTGAAACGACTGGTGGAACTGGCCGGCATGGTTGAGCACTGCGATTTCGAACAGCAGCACAGCGTCGACACCGAACAGGGCAAACAGAGGCCGGACATGGTGGTCCGCATGCCGGGCGGTCGCGAGATTATCGTCGACGCCAAAGCGCCGATGGATGGCTACCTGGGCGCCGTCGAAGCCAATGACGATAGTGAACGCGGCCTGGAACTGCAGCGCCATGCGCGTAATGTCCGCGGCCGGGTGCGTGAATTATCCAGCAAGGGATACTGGCAACAGTTCCCCCGGTCACCGGATTTCGTGGTGCTGTTCATTCCCGGCGACCAGTTCCTGAGCTCGGCACTGGAGGTCGATCCAAAGCTGCTGGAAGATGCCATGACGGACAAGGTAGTGCTGGCAACCCCGTCCAGCCTGGTCGCGCTACTGCGCGCCGTTGCCTATGGCTGGCGCCAGGAAGCGCTGGCCGAGAATGCCGAACATATCCGTACCGTGGGCGAAGAACTGTACGGAAGATTAAGTACCTTTGCGGAACACCTGGGCAAGCTGGGCAGCAGCCTGAACCGCAGCGTTGAAAGTTATAATAAAGCCGTTCGTTCGTTCGACAGCCGGGTACTCCCGGGTGCCCGCAAGTTCAGCGAGATGGGCATACAGAGCAAGAAAGACCTGCCGGAACCGGAGCCGATTGAGCGTCTGCCACTCGCCGTACAGGGTGATACTGACCCACCCACCGATGTCCACTAGGAAACCGGACGCTGCTACTCAACAGGGTTATCGCTGGTGCCGCGCCCTCGCCCGCTCCCACTACGAAAATTTTCCAGTGGCCCCGTTTTTTCTGCCTGCGCAGCTGCGCAACCCGATAACGGCAATCTACGCCTTTGCACGTACCGCCGACGATATTGCGGATGAAGGTAACGCTGCAGCGGATGAACGTCTGCAACAACTGGATGCGATGGCAGTGGCGCTGGACGCGATCGACTCGGGGGCGACACCCGATTACCCTCTGTACCACGCGCTGGCAGATACCATAATGCAAAACAACTTGCCGATTGTCCTGTTCCACGACCTGCTCAGCGCCTTTCGCCAGGATGTCCGCAAAAACCACTATGCCGACTTCGATGAGGTTATGGACTACTGTCGGCGCTCTGCCAACCCCGTTGGCCGTTTACTGTTACACCTCACCGGACAGGCTTCGGAACACAACCTGGCGATGTCGGATGCGCTGTGCAGCGCGCTGCAACTGATCAATTTCCTGCAGGATATCGAACAGGATTACCGTGAAAACGGACGCATTTATATTCCGCAGGACGAAATGCAACGCTTTTCTGTCAGTGAAAAGGATATCGCACAGCGGCGCAACAGTTCCCGGTTGAGACTGCTTATCCAGCACCAGATCCAGCGTGCGTCAAAACTTCTGTGCGCCGGCAGCCCTCTGGGTAAAGTGGTCAATGGCCGCTTTGGACTGGAATTGCGCGCCGTCACCCTGGGTGCAGCACGCGTACTGGACAAGCTCTATCAACAGGGGAATATGTTCAGCCGACCGCGGCTGGACCTGTCAGACCGCTGGCGTATTGCCCTCGGTGCGATCAGACAGGGATTTACTTAGGGAAGCTTTCGCCAGGACCACGCTTGACGTAAAGTTCACACCATGTCTCCCGACCAGTACTGCCAGAACAAGGCCGTGAAAAGCGGATCCAGCTTCTATTACAGCTTTCTGTTTATTCCCGCGGAACAACGCCGCGCGATCACGGCTCTGTACGCCTTCTGCAGGGAAGTCGACGATATTGTCGATGAATGCAGTGACAGCAGTGTTGCACAACGCAAACTGGACTGGTGGCGCGAGGAGATTGAACGCTGCTTCTCTGCCCGGGCCCGCCATCCGATAACGCGGGCACTGGAACCAGTGGTACAGAACTATAACCTGCCGGTCGAGTATTTCCAGGAAATCATCGATGGCATGATCATGGACCTGGAACAGACCCGTTACGAATCATTCAGCGAGCTGGCCCTGTACTGCCATCGTGTGGCTGGTATCGTTGGTCTTCTGTCCGCCGAGATCTTCGGTTATCAACACCGCGACACTCTTAAATATGCGCAGGAGCTGGGCGTAGCCCTGCAACTCACCAATATCATCAGGGATGTGCGTGAAGATTCGCAACGTGGCCGTATCTATCTGCCGCTGGACGAATTACTCGAATATCGCATCAACCCGCACGATCTTTTACAGGGCAATGTAACAGACAGCCTGCAGGAACTGCTGGTTTTTCAGGCGCTCCGGGCTCGCCAGTACCATCAGCGCGCCCTGTCATACCTGCCTGCACAGGACCGTTATGCGCAACGCAGCAGCATAATCATGGCCACAATGTACCAGACCCTGCTGGATGAAATGGAAGCGGATAATTTTCGTGTAATGCAGCAACGCGTCAGGCTTACCCCGCTGCGCAAGCTATGGATTGCATGGACAACCGCCCGCAGGGAGCGTCGCCGGCACCACAAAAAACCCGCGCATGCCTGAACCACCGTCAGCAGAATATCCCGTCGTAATCGTGGGTGGCGGCTGGGCCGGCCTCGCCGCTGCGGTAGAACTGTGTGCTCACAGCGTACCGGTTACTCTGCTTGAATCTGCGCGTACCTCAGGTGGCCGGGCGCGCAGTGTCCGCGTCGGCAATATGGTGGTTGATAACGGCCAGCACCTGGTTATTGGCGCTTATCAATCATTACTGTCCCTGATGGAGCGGGTAAATCTTGATCACCAGCAGGCATTCCTGCGTTTTCCCCTGACACTCAGTCTGTTTAAGGGGGACAAATCCAGCCTGCGTTTAAAGATGCCGCGTCTGCCGGCGCCCTTGCACCTGCTGGGCGCGATTGCGGGTGCACATGGACTCAGCACGGTCGACCGCATACAGGCATTACGCTTCGGACGAAAACTGCCTGGGCTCAGAATCGGAAAAACAGAAGACATCAGCGTTCAGGCCCTGCTACAGGACGAGGCCCAGTCACCGGCAATCATCCGCAAACTATGGGGACCGCTTTGCATTGCGGCTCTGAACACAGCCGTGAGTGAAGCCTCGGCGCGAATCTTCCTGCGCGTACTACGGGAGACCTTTCTTGGCCCGCGCAAACACTCCGATCTGCTGATCCCCAAACGCGGGCTGAGCGATCTGTTACCACTGCCCTGTATGGATTACCTGGAACACCACAGGGCACAGGTGGAAATGGGACAACGCGTCACCGGCCTGTCAATAAATAATGCCGGGGTTCACGCCGTATCCATTCGCGGGCGCACCATCGCTGCCAGCCATGTGCTACTGGCGACACCCCATGTCATCAGCCGTCGTCTGATGTCCCGACATAAACCCCTGCACGCACTCGCCGCACAACTCGCCGGGCTGGGCAACGAACCGGTAACCACCCTGTATCTTCAGTATGCGCCGCAAACGCGACTGCCCGCGCCTGTAATTGGAATCGAGAACGGATTTTCCCAGTGGGTTTTTGATCGCAGGGTATGTAATCAACCCGGCATGATGGCTGTTGTTATCAGCGCCAGGGGTAGCCACGAATACATGCCGGACGACACGCTCACTGAGCAGGTCGCGGCCGAACTCGCCACCAGCTTTCCGGACTGGCCGGCGCACCAGCGCAGCCTGTTAATCCGGGAGAAGCGCGCAACATTTTGCAGCCGCGCGGGTATCGACCGCATCCGCCCCGCAAACAGTACGCCGGTTCCCGGTCTTTGGCTGGCCGGTGACTACACGGCAACCGGATTGCCCGCCACGCTGGAAAGCGCTGTTCGCAGCGGGGTCAAATCCGCGCACGCTATTCTTGCCAGTCTGGCATAGTGATAGAATCAAACAATGCACATACCCAACGACTGGCAAGCCGAAGATCAATTCCTTAAAAACCGTGTCATCCTGATAACCGGCTCCGGTAATGGCATTGGCGCCGCGGTCGCAAAAAGCTGTGCGCACTATGGCGCCCATGTCATTCTGCTAGACAAGACAGTACGCGATCTGGAACAGGTTTACGACACCATTGAATCCGCGGGTAGCGCCCAGGCCGCGATCTATCCGATGAATCTCGAGGGCGCGTCGGAAAAGGATTTCCTCGATCTGGCGAATACCATCGACAGGGAATTCGGACGGCTGGATGGCCTGTTGCACAACGCCGCCATGCTCGGCGCACTGATCCCTGTCGCACACTTCGAATCCGAGCTCTGGTTCAGGATACTGCAAGTGAATCTGAATGCACCCTTCCTGTTAACACGCGCCTGCCTGAACCTTCTGACGCAAAGTCCGGACGCCTCCATCCTGCTCAGTTCCGACGCTGTCGGCAGGCACGGCAAGGCGTACTGGGGCGCCTACGGCGTCAGCAAGGCTGCGACGGAAAATCTCATGCAAACCCTCGCCGATGAGATGGAGTCCAATACCCGGGTACGGGTCAACAGCCTGGATCCGGGGCCGGTTGTCACCGGGCTGAGAAACCTCGCCTACCCCGGGGAAAATCCCCAGGCAGTTGCCGGTCCGGAAGATGTCATACGACCACACCTTTATATACTGGGCCCGGACAGTAAAGGCATTACCGGACAACAGTTCGAAAACTGACTACTGCATAAGATCCACGTGAATGCCCTGCGCTTCCAGCGCGGCGGCACGCGCCTGAATGAAGCGCTGGAAATTCGGTTGCTCACGGTAGGCACCGGACAGCGCGTAGTCCAGAGCCGACTGGATATGGAAGGCTTTCAGGTAGGCTTCGGTACGGAATACTTCCCGGCCCGAGGTATTGAACATCACCATAGTGGGCGCATACTGGATACCCAGTTGCCTTGACCATTCAGCAGCGCTGGTATCGACACCGCCCGGTGTCTGCACGGCTGTTTTTGACCACATGTCCAGCAACACCACATCGAAATGTTTTAACAGCCCCGCACTCTCTTCGCGCCCGAGGATATCCAGGTGCAGTTCGTCGCACGGCGCGCATTCTTTCTGTTCAAACAATACCAGCAGGGGTTTATTACCGCTGCGGTCGGCGAGACGATACGGTTCCTGCAAATAGCTCTTATCCTGGTGCAGCACACCGCTGGATGCCGGTGGTGACAGTTTTGCCCAGTATTCGCGAAAGCCGAGTTCCTTCTCCTTGTGCTGACCCACGTAGTCGACCACGGCACCGAACTTGTGCGGGGGGTAATAACCGTTCAGCCGCACCACCACTTCCCCCTGCTCGTCCAGAAACAACAGAGTGGGGGTGAACATCACCTTCAGGTCCTCCGCAAACTGTTTCTCGCTGACACTGTTACCGGCCAGGTCCGTGACATCACGATCACCCCATATATTGATCGCAATGACATCCATGGCTTTACGGGTCCTGTCGCTGACGTCACGCAGACTGAAATTGGTTTCAAGCAATTTTTTACAATAGGGGCAACCATCCTGGTAGAAATACAGCAGGACGCGCCTGTCCTGCGCGGACGCCTCACGGATATCCTCGCGGATATCCAGAAAAGACTGCTTGAACCAGTCCGGCTTCTCCTGAAAACCCGGATTGACGAGACCGGCCTGCAGGACATCCCTCTGTTGAACCGGCTCAGCGCCAGTCGCTGGAAGAATCGCCATAAACAGTAGCGCAACAAGAATTCTCTGCATCATCATGGAATGGACTTCATCCGCTGACAGAAAATTCCATGGTGTCGGGCCATTGCCGGAAGTGCAAGTCACAAAAAACGGAAATCCGGCGTTTGCCGGCGGCAAGCTTGCGGCAAATATGCGCCGGTTTTTTGACGTTTATTCGGGTGCTCTCTATAGCTCCCATTGTTGATCATTGTTTTTATTATATTTATTAAATTCAGGCCTCGATGGCATGATTCTGGCATTTGGTTTGCCATGCGAGTGATTGAACCGGAAACTCCTATGAACAAACCGCTGCACCATATCACCAGTACCTTCAATACGCCCTCGGCTTCGGCCGACGATCCGGCATTGCGTGAGCAAACTGCACAACGCGCGCTGGAGATCACCCGGAGCCTGCAGACAAGCCTGGATCCAACGCGTCTGATTGAAGTATTCAGCATGGAAGTTGGCGCCCTGATCGTACACCAGGGGACTCGTTACCGGAACGACGACCTGGATCTGGATGTAAAGCTGGGTCGGCAGGCCCGTCACAGCTGCACCTACAACCTGAATATCGGCGATGAGCCGTTGGGCAAACTCACCTTCCGCCGTGACCGGAAATTCAGCGCCGTCGAAATCGAGGCACTGGAACAGTTGCTGTGCAGCCTGTTGTACCCGCTGCGCAACGCGCTGCTCTATCAGGATGCCCTGCAACTGGCACAGAGGGATCCACTGACCGGTATCTGCAACCGCGCTGCACTGGACAATATGATGCAGCGCGAATTCAGCCATGCCCGGCGTCAGAATTCAAGCTACGCCTTGCTGATTCTGGACATCGATCACTTCAAGGCAGTCAATGACCGCTATGGACATATCGTCGGTGACTGTGCGCTGAAAGCGGTTGCCAACATGATCGACTCCTGCAAACGGGATGGCGACCTGTTGTTCCGTTACGGGGGTGAAGAGTTTGTTGTGCTGATGCGTGACACGGATCTTGACGGTTCCTACCTTCTGGCCGAGCGGATTCGCACTGCCTTTGAAACCAGCCCCTGCACCTGCTCGGGGGCCGACCTGAATATCAGGGTCAGCATCGGTGTAAGTATTCTGCAGGAAAGCGACAGTCCGGTTTCACTGTTTGCGCGTGCTGACCAGGCCCTGTACAACGCCAAGAGAAACGGGCGCAATCGGGTCTGTGTTGCCGAACCGACTGAAGAAAGCTGAAGCCGGCAACATCACATCGAAGGCGTGCCAGGGAACCTCTGATTACATTCCGTTCTTGAACCTGGCGAGATCAGCGGCGTCACTGACCCTGACCTGCCCCAGTGCCAGGGCATATTCCTTCAGGATGTTCAGTGCGTACGCTATCCTCTCCCTGAAATAACGGTCGGCGTCCGCGTTGTTCTGCGCAGGGTCATCGTTCAGAACACTCTCCACATTGCGCACAATCACCTGCTCCGGGATATAACAGATCCGGTTGTTTTTATAACTGCTCATACGCAGTTCGGCGACCGGGTACGCTCCGCCATCTGCAGACGACACAGTAACAATCAGTGCAGGTTTGTGGGCGAGCTCGCCCTTCCCCCACATCAGGAAAAAATTCTTCAGGCCCGACGGCACCTGGCCATGCCATTCCGGGGCAATCACAACGAATGCATCGCTGGCAGCGAGTTCAGCGGAAATCGGAGCAAGCCGCTGTTCCCAGGCCGGATCAGCTTCCCAGATGCTTTCATCCCATAAAGGCAAGGGATTCCCCGCCAGGCTGAATAACCAGGTGTCCTCGCATATCGCCTGTTCATCAAGTGTCCGCTGGATAAACCGCGCCACCTTTTCACTCTGCGATACCTTACGGTGGCTACCACTGATAATGCTGATTTTCACCTTCAGCCTCCGGGAGGGAAAACGCGGTTTCGGCCTTTTTGCTTGGCCTGGTAAAGTGCCTTGTCCGCCCTGTCCAGTATTTCACCGGGGGTATCACCGGAACGGGCACACTCATAACCGATACTCACTGTAACACTGCCCACCGGCTCGCCGGTATCGGTACGTTTCAGATTGCTTTCATCGACTACCTTGCGCACCGTCTCGGCTACGCTGTGTACGCCCGCGCTGGGCGCATTCTCGACAATGACCGCGAATTCATCACCACCAAAACGCGCGACCAGATCCTTGCCTTTGAAATTCTTCTTCAATACCGAAGCGATATACTGCAGTATCTTGTCACCTATCCGGTGGCCATGCTTGTCATTGATATCCTTGAAGTGATCGACATCAATCATCAACAGGCAGAAACTTTTTAGTTCCTGCAGTGTCTGGTCAAGAGACTCTGCCAGGCGTTCATCAAAAGCACGCCGGTTGGACAAGCCGGTCAGGGGATCACAGACTGCCTCCTGGCGCACACGATCAAGCTCGGCCCTGAGTGTATCGATTTCAGCCGCTCGTTCCTTCAGCGCACCAGCCACATGGCGGTTGGACTCGGACATATTCTGGGTATCGCTGAGCAGCGTACGGACCACCTTGCGAATATCGCGTATATCCTCCGCGCTTTTCAGCCGTGATGTACAGCTTTTAAGCAGTGCGCTGTATTTAGTGAGATCGAGACCGGCATCGATCACGATCTGGACAACGTCTGCCAGCAGGCGGCAGACCTCGGTCTCTATCTTTTCGAGTGTCTCTACGCCGGGCGTAGCAACGTAGCGCATAAACAGGGTCCTGGCCTGCTCCGGGTCATATGCTGTCGCGCCGGATTCTATCTTGTCGAGTGCTGCAACCAGTTCCTCCGATCGCCCCAGGTGGTATTCATACCAGAGCGCATAATTGAGCGGGCTCATGGGAATTTGCAGGCGCGTCATCATCGGAAACACCAAACGGGCTATTTCCTGTGCCTGGCTAATATCCTGCTGATATTCCATATCTTGCTGACCACCCTGTAGCGATTTGTTTATCGATCCTGCTTGCAGAACCTGCAACCTGCCTGCAAGCTATTGAATCAAACAGGGTCTGCAATATCAACATGATCTCTGATAAAGGACAGTATTTGAGTTCTGGACCTGGCTCCGCTGAAACGCCCCGCTTCCTGTCCCTCGTCAAACAGAATGACCGTCGGGAAGCCCCTCACCCGGTACTGACCGGCGAGTTTCATATTCTCACCGCGGTCCACTTCCAGTTTTGCCAACCCCACCGCACCGGCCAGATCCTGCATCACGTGCTCCAGAACCGGGGCAATAACCAGGCAGGGCGAACACCACTCGGCCCAGAAGTCGACCAGTACGGGGCGTTCGCTGGAGGCTGCCAGAATATCCTGTGCAAAGGTTTCGAGTGACGTATCGAAAATTGTCATGCGGCCAGTGTTTCAATCCAGTGTGTTACTAATGCGTACGTTGCTTGGCCGACATAAGTGTTTACAGACACGCGGTGCCCCAGGGCACCCTCTCTCGCCTTGCGGCGATTCACCTTGTAAATACATGCCCCAGGGCACCTTCTCGACCGCTGGGCGGTCTCACCTTGTCCCTGTACGCTCGATGGCAGCATCCCTGCTGCCAACGGTGTGAATACTCCACCGGCTAAAGCCGGTGGCTTCGAGTTACGGCTAAAAGCCGGATCGATCGGCCCTTCGGCCGATTAAAACCGTAGGTTGGTGCTAAGCG
>VAPD01002861.1_pt1 | contig 12753 bp, 17 predicted proteins | sample 3393901 | NCBI WGS metagenome assembly VAPD01 (sample SAMN08290435, study PRJNA428436) | hydrothermal vent metagenome | isolation source: Deep-sea hydrothermal vent chimney | place: Atlantic Ocean: South-mid Altantic Ridge | depth 3034 m m | reverse complement strand
GCGGCGGCCCGTTGGGCTTCGCTGCGCTCAGCACCAACCTACGGTTTTAATCGGCCGAAGGGCCGATCGATCCGGCTTTTAGCCGTAACTCGAAGCCACCGATTTGAGTTTATTGTGGAACCAATATGGAAGCTGGAATATGAAGTCACGAATGATAGACACCGTTCGGCACCTGGCTGTTGCACTGGGTGTCACGTCTTCGCCTGCCTGGGCGGCAGATGTTGCCAGTGCAGCGACGGCCGGTACTGATGACAGTACCGGCTTTCTGATGGATTTTCTCACACTGGAATCGATACTGCCGGTCGGCGTCGTTGTGCTGGCGCTGGTTGTTATCGCCCGCAAGCGCAATGTGCACTGACGCCCGATAACCCGGGGATACAGTGCCTATACAAGGTCCCTGATATAGCGAAACAGGGCCCTGCTGGATTTGGGTGGTTTGTTATGCGCCTGCTCTTTCCTGGCCTGGCGTATCAGCTGGCGCAGGTGTTGCCGGTCGGCCTGCGCATGTCGCTCCAGAAAGGTCTCTACAGCCGTGTCACCTTCTTCCATCAGGCGATCCCGCCACGCTTCCAGCTCATGATGTGCTTGCGCCAGTTTCCGCGTCTTGAGGCGCTCCTGTTCAAAGTAGTTCAGGATCGGTTCGGGATGGACGTCGCGCATCAGTTTGCCGATAAACTGTAACTGCCGCTTGCGTCCGCCACGGGCATGCAGACGCCCGGCTTCCCGCAGCGCGGCGACCAGCGAATCCGGGAGTCCGAGCATTGACCAGACCGATTCCGGGAGGTCGACCAGCCGGGCACCGAGCTGTTGCAGGGCATGTGCGTCACGTTTCAGACTGGATTTGCTCGGTGGCGCGTGTTCGGGATCGAATTCATCTTTCATATCAAAGGTGGATTATCCGGTTTTGAATGGCTGAATCTGGTTGTATTATGCGGTATTCGACCAGATTGGTACCAATCAAATCCATGGCTGCCTTACAGGAATCCCGGATCAGAACGATTGTGATGGAGTTGCCCGGTGCCGGATCCGTCAACGCCAGACTCTGGAACCAGTTCCAGGCGGTACGCGATGATCCCGGCTTGCAACGATCGCACCACTTCGCCGGACGTTACGAAAACATTTATGTCCCGGAAGCCCGGATGCCGGCACTGGCGCCAGTGCTGCAGGCTGCGGGGCAGGGCGCGGAACGCTTCATGGGGAGGCCGGTTGCCAGCCTTTCCACAGGATTCTGGTTGAACGAAATGGGGCCTGGCCATGTAACTCTTCCGCACCATCATGATGAGGATGACGAGCTGGTATCAGGCGTATATTACATCCGGGTGCCGGAGGACTCCGGGGATCTGCAGTTGAAACAGGGTGAGAGCTGCCAACGGATTACGCCGCGGGAAGGTATGCTCGTCTTTTTCTCCCCCGCAGTGATGCACGAAGTGACCAGGAACAACAGCGAAGAGGTGCGTCTTTCCGTAGGCATGAACTTTGGTGTGCGGAGTTAAGTGAGAATGTCTGCCATTACGATTTTTTCCGTAATCGAATCACCCACTCACCCGAATTTCAGTGCGCTTTACAGGCGGCTGAAGATCAACGAGCTGAAATTCAACTCGACGAGAAAAGCCATTGTCCGGTTGAAGAAACAGAAACCCGATTATATCGTCGCCGAGTTTTCCTACGGTTACAGCAACAACTACGCCGGCGTCAACGTCAGTAACCTGGATGTGCTGCTGGCCAGCCTGCGCAAGTACGCACCTGACGCACGCACCATTGTCATGGTGCATAAATCCGAATACCAGTATATCGGCAAGCTGGAAGCGCTTTTCCCGTTGTACACGGTCTTGCAGTATCCAGTGACGGAAAGTCAGATGGAAGCATTGCTGCAACAGGACGGTGGCCAGGAGCCTTCGAGTCGCTGACTGAGTAACCCGGTCGTAAATATAAAAAATTCCGTGTTATTCCGTGCTTTCCGTGGCTGAGCCTTGTTGGCCTGAAGTCGAACTTTTCCTATAACAGGTACCAGGTTCCCAGACTCAGGAATGCCATAAAGCCAACCACGTCGGTGATGGTGGTGAGTAATACGGTGCCCGCCAGTGCAGGGTCAATACCCAGTCGTTTCAGGGCGAGCGGGATACTAAAGCCGGCCAGCGCGGCGCACACCAGGTTGATGGCCAGTGCCGCACCGATAATCACCCCGATCCGGGTGTTCTGAAACCAGCTCATGGCGATGACAGCCACCACCAGGGACCAAATCGCACTGTTCATCAGACTGACAAGAATCTCCTTGTACATCAATGATCTGGAGTTGCTTGGTCCGACCTGTCCGAGGGCCAGCCCGCGGATCATGATGGTCAGGGTCTGGCTGCCGGCGATGCCTCCCATACTGGCGACAATGGGCATCAGTACTGCCAGTGCCACGACTTTTTCCAGCGTGCCTTCATACAGGCCGATGACCCAGGAGGCCAGGAATGCGGTGGCCAGATTGATACCCAGCCAGACCGAGCGGCGTCGTGCGCTGAGTATTGCGGGTGCGAAAATGTCGCTTTCCTCATCCAGACCGGCCATGCTCATCAATGAGTGGTCGGCCTCATCACGGATGACGTCGACCACGTCGTCGATAGTGACGCGTCCCAACAGTTTTCCATCGCTGTCGATGACCGGCGCCGACACCAGGTCCCGGTCCTCGAACATGCGGGCTACCGCATCGTCTTCCATAGTGGCAGGGATGCCGTCCACTTCGGCGTCCATCACTTCAGCAACGCTGGCGTCCGGGTCACTGGTCAGCAGGGTTGCCAGTGGCAGCAGCCCCTGGTAGTGGTCGAAGCGGTCGACCACGATCAGACTGTCGGTGAGGTCGGGGATTTCACCGCGCAGGCGCAGGTAACGTAACACCACGTCGAGCGATACATTGGCCCGTACCGTCACGACATCCATGTCCATCAGACCACCAGCGGTATCTTCCGGGTAGGACAGGGCTGCTTCCAGCCGGTGGCGGTTCTGCTTGTCCATGGAATACAGCAGTTCGTGGATAACGGCGCCGGGCAGGTCGTGTAACAGGTCGGCGAGGTCATCCGTGTCAAGACCCCCGGTAATCGCTACCAGTTGGTCGGTTTCCATTTCCTCAATCAGGCCGGCGCGTACCTCATCGTTCACTTCAACGAGGGCTTCACCCTTGTCTTCGGCATCGACCAGTTCCCACAGGATTTCACGCGGGCCGTGTGGCAGGGACTCGAGCAGATCGCCGATTTCGGCGGGGTGAAGACTGGCCAGCAGCTGTCGAACCTGGTCAGCGGTGCCGCTGTGCAGGGCTGCTGTCAGGATTTTCAGTCGTTGTTGCGTGTTTTTCTGGTCGGCTGTTTCTGCCATGACGGACTCCGAGCCTGCGTGAGAGTTGGGCCTGGCTACGCAGTGTAGCAGTCTGATCCCTGGCAAAAAACCGGGCACGGTTACATTTTGTTGAGAACTTCCAGCTGTTCGTTGATTTTTACAGGTTCGTCCTGCTCCAGAATGTTATTCACCATGCAGGTGATGTCTGCAACCCGGCTGTGGTGTATGACATCCTTGACCTCGAGCAGGGCGGTGGGGTGCACGGAGAAGTCGGTCAGCCCCATACCCAGCAGCAGGCGCGTGTAGCGCGTGTCACCCGCCATCTCTCCGCACATGGCGACCGGCGCATCGTATTGTTGTCCGGCATCGATGACCATCTTTATCAGGCGCAGTACCGCCGGGTGCAGTGGGTCGTACAGGTAGGTGACCTCATCATCCACGCGGTCGATGGCAAGGGTGTACTGAATAAGGTCATTGGTGCCAATCGACAGAAAGTCCAGCTTGCGGGCGAACAGGGTGGCGGACAGGGCTGCTGCAGGGACTTCGATCATGCCACCGATGGGCATGTTCCAGTCAAATGCCAGACGCTCGCGATGCAGTTCCTGTTTGACGTCATCGATGAGCGCCAGCACGTCATTGAGCTCATGTGCACTGGACAGCATGGGGATCATCATATGTACCGGCCCCTTGGCGGAGGCACGTAAAATGGCACGCAGCTGGGGACGGAACAGGTCGGCGTGTTTCAGGCACAGGCGGATAGCGCGCAGACCCAGCGCCGGATTGGCGGATACATGCTCGCCGGGTGGTTCGGCGCTGCTTTTCTTGTCAGAGCCGAGGTCCAGGGTGCGGATGGTAACCGGCAGCCCCTTCAGGGTTTTCACCACACTAAGATATTGCTTGAGCTGTTCTTCCTCGTCGGGGGCGTCGCTGCGGTTCATGAACAGGAACTCGGTACGGTACAGGCCGATACCCCCCGCGCCCGCGCGGCGTGCCGCGAGTACATCTTCGCGCAACTCAACGTTGGCGACCAGGTGAATCAGGATGCCGTCGCCAGTGACTGCAGGCTGGTCTTTGAGGCGGTTGAGTTCGATGCGGTGTTTTTGTTGCTCACGCTGCAGGCGACGATAGTCCTTGAGGGTGGCGGTATCGACATCTGCCAGTAACATGCCCTGGAGGGCGTCCAGGACAACGGTGTCGCCATCGCGGATCTGATGTGGCGTGATGTGCGTACCGACGATAGCGGGGAGCCCGAGACTGCGCGCCAGGATGGCTGTATGCGACAGTGGTCCGCCGGACTCTGTGACGAAGCCAGCGATGCCCTGGTGTTGTAATAACGCAGTTTCAGCCGGTGTCAGGTCATGGGCCAGCACGATAGCGTCACGCAACCGGGTACTGTCCTGCGGATCGGTGTGTGTTTCCTGGCCGATCAGGATGCGCAGGATGCGCGTTACAACATGATCCACATCATCCTTGCGGGTGCGCAAGTAGGGGTCGTCCATTTCGTCAAACACTTTTGCCAGTGCATCGCGCTGGATTTTCAGTGCCCACTCGGCATTGCACTGGCGCTGGCGGATCAGTTCGAGCGGTGCAGCAGTAAGCAGGCTGTCCTCCAGCATGAGCAGGTGGGTGTCGATAAAATCGGTAATATCGGCGGGCGTGGTCTCCGGGATGCTGTTGCGAATGGCTTTCAGCTGCTGACGGGCGGCGCGCACGGCACGCCGGAAACGTGAGATCTCATCTTCAACAAGCTCTTTGGGGATTACTGCTTCGTAGACCTCGATATCACCCTGCTCCAGCCGGTAGACAGCGCCGATGGCAATACCACGCGAAATACCGATACCGGAAATGGAAATACTCATTCGTCTTCGCCGAAGCGCTGTGCAACGAGTTCAGCCAGGCTGATGATCGCCTCGTTTTCGTCATTGCCATCGGCGCTCATGGTGATTTCACAGCCCCTGGAGGCAGCCAGCATCATGACTCCCATAATGCTCTTGCCATTGACCTGCTGGCCATTGCGCGCAAGTTTAATGTCGCTGGCGAACGAGGAGGCAAGGGTAACGAACTTTGCAGCAGCACGAGCGTGCAGACCAAGTTTATTGACGATAGTGACAGTCCTATCCTGCATGGGGAATACCTTCGGTGTTACAGATGAGTACCCCGTCACGGCCTCCGGTAACGGCTTTGTGCATGAGATCGCCCAGATCCAGGTCAGGGTAATTCAGAACCCGGACCAGCATTGGCAGGTTGAGACCTGACACCACGCGCACGTCGTGGAGTTCACGCAGGCGGCAGGCTATGTTGCTGGGGGTGGCACCATACATATCGGTCAACACCAGCACGCCGTCGCCACAGTCCATTTCCTCTGCGGCCTGTTTGGCATTAACCAGCACGAGTTCGGGATCACAGCCCGGCGCGACTGAAATAGTGGTAGTGGACAGGGGGCAGACGCCCAGAACGTCGGTGGCTGACTGCAGCAGTACGGCGCCAATATTGCCGTGGGTGAGGAGCATGATGCCGACGTTCATGCGAGTTCCCGGTGACGGACTGCCACACTCGGGTAACGGTCGCCGAAATGGCGTGCCAGCCGCTCGGTCAGATACACGGAACGATGCTGGCCACCTGTGCAGCCGATGGCAATGGTCAGGTAACTGCGGTTGTCGGCCTCGAACGCCGGAATCCAGTGATCCAGGAAATTGCACAGTTCCTGGTACATTTGTTTCACCAGGATTTCGCTTTCCAGATATCTGATCACATCCGCGTCACGTCCGGTTAACGGGCGCAGGGCCGGTAGCCAGTGGGGGTTGGGCAAACAGCGCGCGTCGAACACGAAGTCTACATCGGTCGGGATGCCGTGCTTGTAGCCAAACGATTCGAAGGATAACGACAGACAGTTTTCCTGGCGGCGTTCCAGGCGTTGATGCAGCTGGCCGCGCAGCTGGTGAATAGTCGTTTTGCTGGTATCGATAAACAGATCGGCCCGTCTGGCAATGGGCTCCAGCAGGGTTTTCTCCTGTTCAACAGCTTCAGCGAGTGATACCTGGTCGCTGCTCAACGGATGGCGGCGGCGGGTTTCACTGAATCGCTTAATCAGTGTATCGGTGTCGCAGGTGAGAAACAGGATCTCACACTCTATGCCCTGCGTTTTCAGCTGGTCCAGGATATCGTTGAACTGCTGCAGGGCCTGCGGCAGATTGCGCGCGTCTATCCCCACTGCGGCAACTTCAACAGGGTTGGTCGCCAGTTTCAGTTCCAGCACCAGCGCGCTGAGCAACCCCGCCGGCAGGTTGTCGATACAGTAATAACCCAGATCCTCCAGTGTGTGCAAAGCCACACTTTTACCCGAGCCTGAATATCCGCTGACAATAACCAGTTTCACTAGTACTCGCTAGTCTGAATGTGTAGTGGTAATTATTCTGTCTATGTCAGCTATTGTCCATAAAACGCGTCTGACGTTCCATAAACAGTCTGGCGGAGTCAAAACCTTTCAACAACAGGGTATGATTGCGGGCCGCCGCCTCCGCCAGCACTGCCAGGTTGCGGCCCGGGGCAACGGGCAGGGTTATTTCCGGTATATCCACGCCGAGTATGGTCTGGGTGGCGCGGGCGCCGTGCAGTCGGTCTATTTTGTGCATCTGTTCTTCGGTCATCGGCACCAGTTTCAGAACCAGGCGCAGGTTGCGACTCTGCTTGATCGCGCTGTCACCGAACATGGCGCGGATATTGAGGATGCCCAGGCCGCGGACTTCCAGGAAATCGCGCAGTACGTCCGGGCAGTGGCCATTCAGGGTGTCGGGGGAGGTGCGGGCAAAGACCGGCGCATCGTCAGCGACCAGTCGGTGGCCACGAGCCACCAGTTCCAGGGCCAGCTCACTTTTGCCCACGCTGGGATCCCCTGTGATCAGCAGCCCCAGACTGAAAACTTCCATGAATACCCCGTGCAGGGTGATTTTTTCCGCGAACAGGCTGGTCAGGTAATATTGCAGGTAGGTAACCAGTTGTATGGTGGATTGGCCCGAGGTGAACAGCGGCGTTGAACTGGCTTCACTGCGTTGTTTGATGTCACTGGGGACAGCCTGCTGATCACCGATCACGATGAGGTCCGTTGTGCCGTCAAACAGCTGATCGATCAGGTCATGGCGGGAGTTTTTGTTCAGGCGGTCCAGGTAGCGGATTTCGGTCATGCCGAGTACCTGTACCTGGTTGGGGTGGATCAGGTTCAGGTGTCCAACCAGAGCGGTACCGGCACGTTCTGTTTCCGGGTTCTGGATGACGCGGCTTTCACCCAGTCTGCTGCCCAGCCATTCCAGCCCCAGTTTGTTTTGCAGGTTTTCAAACAGGGTGCCGACGGAAGCATCGATGTTCATGCGGACAATTGCTGGTCATTACTCTGGTTGTTGATCAACTGGAAGCACTGATTGCTGTCGCTACAGTTGCGCAACCTGCTGCAGAAATCGGGATCGCTGAACAATCCAGCCAGATGCGCCAGAATTTTCAGGTGTTCGTCGGTAGATTCCTCGGGCACCAGCAGGGCATAGAGCAGGTCGACCGGTTGCCGGTCAATGGCATCGAAATCGATTCCTTGCCGGAGGGTGACCAGGGCCGCAATCGGCTGTTTCAGACCGCGTAAACGGCCGTGCGGAAGTGCTACACCGCTACCCAGTCCGGTGCTGCCCAGGCGTTCGCGTGCGATCAGGCTATCGAAAATTTCGGTTTCAGTGTAATCCGGTACGGCACTGGCCAGCAGGATACTGAGCATTTCCACGCTGCGTTTCTTGCTGGAACTATCCTGCTGGCAGACAATGCGAGCAGGTAGCAGAAGGTCAATAGTTGGCATTGTATCTGTTCGTTAGGACGGGCAGACTTGCATCAAGGCTGCCCGCACACTGTCATGGTAGAGGGGCCTGCTTTTTCATCGCCCCTTCACTGCGGTGATGATCAGTCAGTTTTTCCTTGTGTTTTTTGATTTGCCTGTCCAGTTTATCGGTCAGGCTGTCGATTGCCGCATACATGTCTTCATTAGTGCTGTCAGCAAACAGCTTGCCGCCACTGATGTGGATGGTGGCCTCTGCGGTATGGCGCAGTTTCTCGACACTGAGAATGACGTGAACATCGGTAACGTGGTCAAAGTGACGCTCCAGTCGTTCGAATTTTTCGCTGACATAGTTTCTTAGCGGATCTGTCAGTTCGACGTGGTGTCCGGTGACATCTATTTGCATGGATTTACTCCTCGTCCATGGCCTCAAGCGAGGCGTTTACGTTCATTGGAAGGGGGAATGGCCATTGATTCACGGTATTTCGCAATGGTCCGTCTGGCCACGTTGATGCCCTGCTCCGACAGCAGGGCCGCAATTTTGCTATCACTCAACGGCTTGGTTGGTGTTTCGGCGGAGATCAGTTTCTTGACAATGGCGCGGATAGCGGTTGCTGAACATTCACCACCGCCTTCGGTGCCAACGTGGCTGGAAAAGAAATACTTGAACTCGTAAATGCCGCGTGGTGTGTGCATGTACTTCTGTGTGGTAACACGTGAAATGGTGGATTCGTGCATCTCCACCGTCTCAGCTATATCGCGCAGTACCAGCGGTTTCATGGCTTCTTCGCCGTACTCGAAGAAATTACGCTGGCGATCAACAATACAGCGTGCCACCTTGAGCAGGGTTTCGTGGCGGCTTTGCAGGCTCTTCAGGAACCAGCGCGCCTCCTGCAGGTGATTGCGCAAACAGGTGTTGTCTTCACTGTTATCGGCACGCTTCACCATGCTGGCGTACTGACTGTTGATGCGTAACCGCGGTGCGGCTTCGATATTCAGGTCCACCTGCCACTTGCCCTTGTTTTTAATGACAAATACATCTGGCACCACATACTGCGGCGTAGCGCTTGTGATCTGCGATCCGGGACGCGGATTAAGCGACTGGATCAGCTTCAGCACATTCTGAAGCTCCGCTTCGGACAGCTTCATGCGCCGCATAAGCTGATTATAGTCCCGATTTCCGAGTAGTGTGACGTGTTCCTGCACCAATTGCAGCGCCAGCCGATGATACGGGGTGTCGGGGTCCAGCGCCTGCAGCTGAATGATCAAACACTCGGCCGGGTCGCGGGCGCCAACCCCGACGGGATCGAAGTGCTGGATACGGTGCAGCACGGCTTCGATCTCCTCGAGGCCGATTTCCATTTCAGGATCCAGTCTCAGGCCTTCGTGAAGCTCTTCCAGTGTGGCTTTCAGGTAACCATCGTCATCGATGGAATCCAGAATAGCCCGGGCAATCATGTGATCGACATCGCTGAAGCGGGTCAGTTCGAGTTGCCAGGTGAGATGTTCGAGCAGGCTTTCGCCGGAGCCGCTGTGGGTTTCAAAAAAATCCCTGCCATCGCTGTCGGCCGGCGCGCTGAAACTGGTGGCACCCATGTCATAAGTGTCTTCCCAGCTGGTATCGACCGGCAGGTCTTCCGGAATGGTCTCTGTAGTGCTTGGAATTTCTGTTTCAGCAGCGTCTACAGGTGTTTCGCTGCTGGCTTCGGCTTCGTTCCGGTTGCGTTGTTCCTGGCCGGATTCAGCACTGCTGTCGGCACTGGATGGTGTTTCGGCCTCGTCGGGTTCGAGCATCAGGTTGGAGTCGAGGACGCCCTGAACCTCGAGTTGCAGTTCCATGGTGGAAAGTTGCAGCAGGCGGATCGCCTGTTGCAACTGGGGCGTCATTGTCAGGTGCTGGCCAAGCCGAAGTTGGATGGACTGCTTCATAAAAAACTATTGGGTCTCTGCTGCCCGGTCCCGGGGAGCGCTGCTACCGGTTACAGATACAGAGTTTACTGCATTTATTATGCCAGTGGAGTTTTTTTTGGCATTATTTTGAAGATTACATTTTGAAATTATCGCCAAGGTAAACGTCGCGTACCTTCTGGTTCTGTAAAATATCATTCGGTGGTCCTTCAGCCAGTGTCTGACCACTGCCAATTATGTAGGCACGGTTACAAATACCCAGTGTCTCGCGGACATTATGGTCCGTAATCAGTACCCCGATATTGCGATCGGTTAAATGCTCCACAATGCGCTGGATATCGATAACTGAAATGGGATCGACGCCCGCGAAGGGTTCATCCAGAAGAATGAATCGTGGTTCCATCGCCAGCGCACGCGCGATTTCAACACGGCGGCGTTCACCGCCTGACAGGCTCAGACCCTTCTGGTCGCGCAGGTGACTGATATGCAGTTCCTGCAGCAGTTCTTCCAGTTTATCGGCACGATGCCGCGGACTTAAACCCTTGCGCATTTCCAGCACGGCGAGGATGTTGTCCGCTACACTGAGTTTGCGGAATACCGAGGCTTCCTGTGGCAGATAGCCCACTCCGGCGCGGGCGCGGACGTGCATCGGGAAGCGGGTCAGTTCCTTGTCATCCAGCCATACCGAGCCGCCATTGCTGGGTACCAGCCCGACAATCATGTAGAAGCAGGTGGTTTTGCCGGCACCGTTGGGGCCCAGCAGGCCGACCACTTCGCCACTGTTCACGTGCAGGGATACGCCATCTACGACCGTGCGGCCCGAATAGCTTTTACTCAGTTCCCGGGCTTCCAGACGGCTCATGGTTTGGCGGGCATCTTTTTCTCTTTGCCGGGTCTGGGCTGAATGGTAATGCGTACACGCTCATCGGGCTGGTCCGTGCCTGCATTGACCTTGTCTGTGGGCACATCATATTCGATACGCTCACTGCTCAGTACATCGCCTTCCTGCACGACCTCGGCCTGTTTTGTTAGAATAATTTTTTCCGGGTTGGTGAAGTACTCCATGTGCAGTGCCTTGGCACGCACATCCTTGTCCTTGTTGTCGGGCCGCTGCCGGTAAGTTGCCGGCTTGCCTTCCATAATGACCTTTTCGACATCGTCTCCCTTATTGTAGACGGTCATGATATCGCCTGTGAGCACCAGTGTCCCCTGGGTAACCTTGACATTGCCGCGATAGATGCTGATGCCCCTGGCATCATCGAGTTCGGCCCGGTCAGCTTCGATCAACATAGGCTGCTCGCGATCACTGGAAAGCGCCCAGCTGTTTGCCGGGATAAGGATCAGCGCCAGCAACAAGCCCTGCTTCCACAGTCTATTCATGCCTGCCTCGTACCTTGTTGAGAAGTTCCAGGCGCTGCTGGCCCAGACGGGTGCGCAGCCCCATGGCGGTAAAATGCCAGCTCCCCGCGACCAACACAACCGCATCGTCTGTCTCGATGGTGTCCCCGTTTTGCGTAATGTGCAGTTTACCGGTTTTTATGACCAGGTCGTGCTTGTCCGGTTCCCGTTTCAGAACGACCTGCTGCTCCAGCAGGATGGACTGATCATCCGGATTTATGCGCCCACGACGCGCCGTCGCCCGCCACTGACGCTGCTTCCGGTCACTGATATCGAGCAGCGGTTCTGTCAGCCGGGCGCTGTTTTCACCCGGCCACTGTTCCAGTCTGCTGGCGCGCAGTTGACTGTGCATCTGTCCCTGCCGGTTGAACAATGTCCAGTGTGGTTGATTGATATAAAGGTCGGGCTGCAGCGATCTGTCGGAGCGGTAGTTATCCAGCTGACCCGTGTACAGATACAGCCACAGGGCAGCCGCAGTTGCTGTAGCCAGGGCAGTGACCACCATCCAGTGCCTGTTACGTATCACAGGTAGCTTTCCAGCTCCCGCTGCAGGACACCCTGCGCTTCCAGCAGCATTTCACAGACATCGCGCGCGGCGCCACGACCCCCCGGGCGGGGTGTCTGCCAGTGAGCATGCTTGAGAACCCAGTGATGGGCATCCTGAACCGCGATGGCCAGACCAACCTTGCGCATCACCGGCAAGTCGACGACATCGTCACCCACATAGGCCACCTGTTCCGGGTCCAGATCCAACCGGTTCAGCAGATCGGCGAAGCCTTCCAGCTTGTTATGCTGTCCCTGGTAGATGAGGTCTATGCCCAGGTTGCGCATGCGGTGCTCCACCAGCGTCGAGCTGCGGCCGGTAATGATGGCGCAACGCACGCCGTGCTTTTGCAGCATTTTGATGCCGTGTCCGTCCTGCGAATGGAAGGCTTTGTATTCCTGTCCCTTGTCGTCAATGAACAGGCTCCCGTCCGTGAGTACGCCGTCGACGTCAAAAATCAGCAACTTGATGCGCGCAGCCTTTTCAAGAATATCCTGCATGGTTTTATACCACCCCCGCACGTAACAGATCGTGCATGTTAAGGGCTCCTACGAGTTGTTTGTTGTCGTCGACAACCAGCAGTGCGTTGAATTTCCCGTCCTCCATTATCCGCAGCGCTTCTGCTGCCAGCAGGCCCGGGGATATCAGAGTGCAGTCGCGGGTCATCAGTTCATCAATCGGGGTGGCGTTGAGGTCAACGGCATGGTCCAGCGCACGGCGCAAATCACCATCGGTAAAAATGCCCTGAACAACATTATCGTTGTCGACAATTGCCGTT
>VAPD01011495.1_pt1 | contig 12892 bp, 13 predicted proteins | sample 3393901 | NCBI WGS metagenome assembly VAPD01 (sample SAMN08290435, study PRJNA428436) | hydrothermal vent metagenome | isolation source: Deep-sea hydrothermal vent chimney | place: Atlantic Ocean: South-mid Altantic Ridge | depth 3034 m m | reverse complement strand
GCCCAGCATGGCTTTCGCTTCGGCGCCTACTGCGGCAATACTTTTGGGCCCGCCGGGACCACGATCCTGGCGAATGGCGACCACCGAGGGTTCGTTGAGCACGACGCCCTGTCCGCGCACATAAATCAGGGTATTGGCGGTACCCAGATCAATCGATAAATCGTTGGAGAAAATCCCCATCAGACTTCTGAACATGGAGCGCTGAATCCCTTGCCCTGTGAAAAGGCTGTAATCTAGCAATGCGTGACAACTTCGGCAAGCAAATAACGCGCCTGTTTGCAGAATAGCTGTCCCGCGGGTGCTGATCCTGCCTGCAACAGGCGGGACAATTGTGCTACCTTTCGCGTTTTCCCGGAACAGTGGTTGAGACAAACAACATGCCGTTGGATTCAGAAGCCGTAAGCAAAATCGCCCATCTCGCGCGTTTGGGCGTAGAGCAAAGTGAATATGAAACCTATGCGCGTAATCTGTCTGATATCCTGTCGTTCATCGAACAGCTGAACAGCGTCGATACCGAAGGCGTCGAACCCATGGCGCACCCGCTGGATGCCAGCCAGCGCCTGCGTGCGGATGAGGTGTCCGAGACGATTCAGCGCGAGAAATTCCAGCGCATTGCCCCCAGGACAGAGGCGGGCCTGTATCTGGTACCCAAGGTTATCGGCTGAGACCCATTCACCATGTTGCAAAAATCGATCTCCGAACTGGCCGCCGGACTGCGTGGCGGAGAGTTTTCCAGCGAGGAACTGACACAGAGCTTTCTTGACCGGATCGGGCGCTATGATTCACAGCTGAACAGTGTGATCACCCTGACCGACAGTGCCGCGCTGGAAGCGGCCAGGGCTGCTGATGCCCGCCTGAAAGGAGGCGATGCAACGGTGTTGACCGGCATCCCGTTTCTGCACAAGGATATTTTTTGTACCGACGGTGTGCGTACCAGTTGTGGCTCGCGCATGCTGGACAGCTTTGCAGCACCCTACGATGCGACCGTGACCGCGAAGTTAAAAGAGGCGGGCGCTGTCATGCTGGGCAAGACCAATATGGACGAGTTCGCCATGGGTTCGTCCAATGAAACCAGTTTTTACGGGCCGGTAAAAAATCCCTGGGATCAGCAGCGCGTTCCGGGTGGTTCCTCGGGCGGTTCTGCAGCGGCAGTAGCCGCGCGTCTGGCGCCACTGGCGACCGGTACGGATACCGGCGGCTCGATTCGCCAGCCGGCGGCCCTGTGTGGTATCACCGGCATCAAACCCACCTACGGGCGCGTGTCGCGCTACGGCATGATCGCCTTTGCCTCCAGCCTGGACCAGGCCGGCCCGCTGGCTACTTCGGCACAGGACGCCGCCATCATGCTGGAAGCCATGGCCGGCTTCGACCCGCGGGATTCCACCAGTATCGATCAACCGGTCGATCACTACGCGGAGTCACTGGACAACGACCTTTCCGGTCTGACCATCGGCCTGCCGAAAGAATATTTCGGCGCCGGGCTGGATGCACAGGTGGGCGCGGCGGTGGAAGCCGCTATCGAGGCATATAAAAAGCTGGGCGCACAGGTCAGGGATATCAGCCTGCCCAACACTTCGCTCGCGGTACCCGCCTATTATGTGGTGGCGCCTGCGGAATGCTCGTCCAACCTGTCGCGTATGGACGGTGTTCGTTTCGGTTACCGCTGCGAAAATCCCAAAGACCTGGAGGATCTGTACGTGCGGTCGCGTGGCGAAGGTTTCGGTGATGAAGTGAAACGCCGTATCCTGGTAGGGACCTATGCCCTGTCGGCAGGCTACTATGACGCCTATTACCTCAAGGCACAGCAGGTGCGGCGCCTGATCCGGGATGATTTTGTGCAGGCTTTTAAAGAGGTCGATATCATCATGGGACCGACCTCGCCCGGTACTGCGTTCAGGCTGGGTGAGCGCTGTGATGATCCGGTGACCATGTACCTGTCAGATATCTATACCATTGCGGTAAACCTCGCCGGTCTGCCGGGCATGTCGATCCCGGCCGGGATGGTAGAGGGGCTGCCGGTCGGTTTGCAGTTGATTGGTAACTACTTTGAGGAGGGCCGCCTGCTGAACGCTGCACATCGCTATCAGCAGGTCAGCGACTGGCATGCGCAGCTGCCGGCCGGGTTTGAGTAAAGAGAGAAAGCAGGATGGAATGGGAAGTTGTCATCGGGCTGGAAATACACGCACAGCTGGCCACCCGCAGCAAGATATTTTCCGCTGCGTCTACAGCTTATGGCGCCGAACCCAATACCCAGGCCTGCGCCGTGGACCTGGGCCTGCCGGGCGTGCTGCCGGTACTGAATGGCCGCGTGGTCAGTATGGCGGCGAAATTCGGTCTGGCGACACATTCCACTGTGGCCAAACGTTCCGTGTTTGCGCGCAAGAACTATTTTTACCCGGATTTACCCAAAGGGTACCAGATCAGCCAGTTTGAATTGCCGATCGTGCACGACGGGTATATCGATATTGATGTCGAGAACGGCGAAATCCGCCGTATCGGCATCACCCGTGCACATCTGGAAGAAGATGCCGGCAAGTCCCTGCACGAGGACTTTCAGGGTGAAACCGGTATCGATCTGAACCGTGCCGGAACACCCTTGCTGGAGATTGTTTCCGAGCCGGATATGCGTTCCGCCGGCGAAGCGGTAGCCTACATGAAGAAGATTCATGCGCTGGTGCGTTATCTGGAAATTTGTGACGGCAACATGCAGGAAGGTTCCTTCCGTTGCGACGCCAACGTATCGATTCGACCCAAAGGGCAGCAAGAGTTCGGTACCCGTGCGGAGATCAAGAACATCAACTCGTTCCGCTTTGTCGAGCGCGCTATCAATTACGAAGTGGAGCGGCAGATCGATGTTATCGAAGGTGGCGGCGTAGTGGTGCAGGAAACCCGCCTGTACGACGCCGACAGGAATGAAACCCGTCCCATGCGCAGCAAGGAGGAAGCGAACGACTATCGCTACTTCCCGGATCCCGACCTGTTACCGGTAGTACTGGACCAGGCATTTATTGACGAAATCGAAACCACCCTGCCGGAGCTCCCGGACGCAAAACGCGAGCGTTTCATGCAGACCTACGATCTGTCCCGTGCGGATGCAACTGCGCTGACCGGCAGTCGGGAGCTGGCTGAATATTTCGAGCACACGGTTGCAGCGGCAGGCGGCGACGGCAAGCTGTGCGCTAACTGGGTCATGGGCGAACTGTCCGGGGTGCTTAACAAGGAAGGCAGGGGCATCGGCGAGAGTCCGGTGAGTCCCGGGTTGCTGGGCGGCATGCTGCAGCGCATCAGTGACGGCACCATCTCCGGCAAGATAGCCAAGCAGGTGTTTGAAGCCATGTGGAATGGCGAAGGTGATGCCGACACCATCATAGAGAAAAATGGTCTTCGGCAGATCACCGATAGTGGCGCCATTGAAAAAATCATTCGCGATGTGCTGGAAGCCAATCCCAAACAGGTTGAACAGTACCGGGGCGGCCAGGAAAAACTGCTCGGTTTCTTTGTCGGGCAGGTCATGAAAGCCACCCGGGGCAAAGCCAGCCCGGGTGAAGTCAACAAAATTCTCAAGCAGATTCTTTCAGACTGAGCGCCACAGCAGGTTGGTGAATAGCAACGGACGACAGGTATCACGCTGACATGTCATCACGCGATACCGATTGCCTGCACCGTTTTGTGTTCGAACACAGCGACGTACGCGGTGAGCTGATACACCTGGATGCGGCCTGGCAGGCGGTGCTCGAACGCAGGGAGTACCCGCCAGCGGTGCGCGACCTGCTCGGTCAGGCCATAGTCGCTGCCACCCTGTTATCCGCGACCTTAAAATTCGACGGTTCACTGCATTTGCAACTGCAGGGTGATGGGCCAGTCAACCTGCTGCTTGTTGAGATCACGGCGCAACGCATGCTACGCGGGCTGGCGCACTGGGAAGGCGAGGTACCCGCCGGGATGCTGCTTGACCAGGTCGGCAATGCCCGCCTGACGCTCACTATCGACCCGGGGGCGGGCGGTGAACGGTACCAGGGACTGGTTGCGGTCGAGAAAGACAACCTGGCGGCAGCACTGGAAGACTATTTTCACCAGTCCGAACAACTGGCCACGCGCCTGTGGCTGGCCGCCAGCGAAGAGCGCGCCTGCGGCATGTTATTGCAACGTTTGCCGGGTGAAGACGTCGATGACGAAGACTGGCAGCATGATGTCTGTCTCGGTGAGACGATATCAGCGGAGGAGTTGCTGCAGCTGTCCACGCGTGAACTGTTGCGCCGCCTGTATCACGAACAGGACGTAAGGCTGTTTGAAGCTGAACCGGTCAGCTTTCGTTGTTCCTGTTCCAGGGAACGCATTGAAACCATGTTGCGCGGGCTTGGTTATAGCGAAGTGCAGGATATTCTCGAAGAGCAGGGCAGCGTCAGCGTGAACTGCGAGTTCTGCGCCCAGGGGTATGTATTTGACCGGGTCGACGTCGAGCGTTTGTTTGCAGCTGCGGATCAGCCGGAGGTCCCGCAAACGCGTCATTAGTACTTTTCGATCTGATAGTGGCTATTGAAAGAGTACTAGATTTCCAGCTGCACCTGGACCGCCTTGCCTTCACGCAAACGAAAACCCCGCATTTCCAGCACGCCCCGCGTATTGAGCGACACAATAATATACAGCGCCTCGGGATAACCGGCCTCTTGCAGATCCCTGTCAGAGGGTTGCGCCGGACTGTGCGGGTGCGAATGATAGATGCCAAACAGTTCTTCTCCCTGTTCACGCATCCTGCGCATTGCATCAATCTGGCGCCCGGGGTCCATGGCAAACAGCTGTTGCGGCCGCTCCGATATATTGGGTACCGCGATGCAGCGCGATGGCCGGCCCGCTTTGGCCGTAATCAGGCCACAGATTTCCGCGTCGGGAGACGACTGGGCCTGGCGAAGGATCCGGTTGACGAGTTGTCGTGGCAGGATGATGCTTTCCATAGGCTACGGGTAAGAGGTTCGTTTCAGTGACTGCATACCGGGCAGTGCGGGTCCTTGCCGAGCTTAATGCTGCGCCATTCGTGGTACAGGCCGTCAAACACCAGCAGGCGTCCACACAGCGATTCGCCGATGTTGAGCAACACCTTGATGGCCTCCAGCGCCTGCAGGCTGCCAATCACACCTACTACCGGCGCCAGCACACCGTTTTCACTGCAGGTCTGGTCGGGTTCATCGCCTTCGCTGTACAGGCAGCGGTAGCAGGGGCTGTCATCCCGTTGTGGCAGAAAAACAGTTAGCTGGCCTTCCATGCGGATTGCGGCCCCCGATACCAGTGCTGTGCCGGTATCCACGCAGGCCGCATTGATCGCGAAGCGGGTGGCAAAGTTATCGCTGGCATCGACAACCAGGTCCGCCTGCGAGACCAGATTACCAAGCACGGCGCTGTCAATGAAGATATTTAACGCAGTGACTCGAACATCCGGATTCAGGTCTGCCAGTGTATCCCTTGCGGATTCGACCTTGGGGCGGCCGAGATCCTGGTTGCGGTGCAGGATCTGGCGCTGCAGATTGGACAGGTCGACTGCATCATTGTCCGCTATGGTGATCTGCCCGATACCGGCGCTGGCCAGGTACATGGCCACCGGGGAGCCCAGTCCACCGGCACCGATAATCAGGACATGTGAATCCAGCAGTTTCTGCTGACCTTCAATATCAATCTGCGGCAGCATGATTTGCCGGCTGTAGCGAAGCAGTTGCTGGTCATCCATAAGCAGACGATACCGGCCGCAGCGCTAAAAAAACAGATGGAGCTTAGAGGTATTTCCGCCAGTGTTGCGGCCGTTCATCGCGACAGCCGTGAGAGTGGCACCGGTAGCAGCGCATGAAAATCTCGCGTGTGCTCTGATCCTGGCCCGTGTGCAGACCCAGTGCCTGCAGTTCATTCTCTTCGGTGTAGTAGTACAGGGCGCGTTTCAGCTTTGCCAGCAGAGAGTTGTCCAGGTGAAAACCCAGTTCGGACAACAGGTCTTCAATAACAAACAGGGAGATCTCGTTCAGGTCGTACCTGACGTGGATCGTGTTACGCGAGCGGTCCGGTATCGTTACGCGAATAATGCCATCGATATCGGTGAGCACCAGCATGGCGCTGAGCGCCTGCTGCGGATCCGGGTGCGGATTGCAAAATCCTATTTCCCGGTATTTGACCGGGTCCGGGCTGGCTTGATTCATGTACAAATCCTATACGAATTGCAGGGGTGAAGCGAGTGCGTTGTCAGGCGGGCTTTTGCGCATAACTGACGCGTTCCAGCCCGGCCAGGTCGCGCAAGGTTGCGATGTTTATAAAATTGTTTTTATTCATCAGGTTATGGATTATTCTGGACTGATCAAATCCGTGTTCGAGGAGTATCCAGCCGCCTGTTTTCAAAATCCGCGGTGCGTCCACCACCAGCTTCCTGATGTCGTCCAGGCCATCTGCTCCGGAGGCGAGCGCCGAGACCGGTTCATATCGTACATCGCCCTGCTGGAGGTGTGGGTCCTGGTCGGCGACGTAGGGGGGATTGGATACAATAGCATCCAGGGATGTGTCGGCCAGTGCATCGCACCAGCTGGCATGGATGAAAGATATATTTTGCACCCCAAGGCGCATTGCATTGCGTTGTGCGACACCGATACAGGTGAAGGATCGGTCCAGCGCAAAGAGTGTCCATGGCTTCCTTTCCTGTGCCAGCGCTAAGGCGATAGCGCCACTGCCGGTGCCGAGGTCAGCGACCCGCAGGTTTTTGTTTGCGGGTAACAGCGCCAGTGCCTGTTCCACCAGCAGTTCGGTTTCGGGACGCGGGATCAGGGTGTCCGCCGTGACTTCAAGATCCAGCGACCAGAATTCACGATGCCCGGTCAGGTGGGCAACCGGTCGGCCTTCAGCGCGCTGAGCAACCAGCCTGGCGAAGCGTTGTGCCTGTCCCTCACTGGGTTCAGCTTCGGGCCAGGTGTGCAGGTGAGTGCGTGGTTTGTCGAGTACGTGCGCCAGCAATACTTCGGCGTCCAGACGGGCCTGGTCGCTGTCTTGCAGTTTGATCACTGCGAGTTCGAGAGCTTCTTTTATACAGTGTTTCATCAGCTGCCTGCATAAGAGGCTAGTCTGCGGAGCTGAGTTCAGCCAGGCGGTCTGCATGGTCTTCGCTCAGCAGTGGGTCGATAACAAGTTCCAGATTGCCCTGCATGATGTCCTCGAGTTTGTAGAGCGTCAGGTTGATGCGGTGATCGGTCATGCGCCCCTGCGGAAAATTGTAGGTTCGGATGCGCTCCGAACGATCGCCGCCGCCGATCAGGTTGCGGCGTGTTTCGGTTTCCTCGCGCTGGCGTTTTTCATCTTCCACGGCCTGAATACGTGCTGCCAGCAGCGACAGGGCGCGGGCCCGGTTTTTGTGTTGTGAGCGCTCGTCCTGGCATTCGACAACAATGCCGGTCGGTGTATGCGTGATGCGCACCGCAGAGTCGGTTTTGTTGACATGCTGGCCACCCGCACCGGAGGCGCGGTAGGTATCTATTTTCAGGTCTGCGGGATTTATATCGACTGCATCCTGTCGCTCGGCTTCCGGTAATACCGCGACGGTTGCAGCGGAGGTGTGAATGCGTCCCTGCGATTCGGTTTCCGGAACCCGTTGTACACGATGTGCCCCGGATTCGAATTTTAACCGGGCGTAGACGCCCTGACCGCTGATGCGCGCGATGATTTCCTTGTAGCCGCCGTGTTCGCCACTGCTTTCGTTGAGGATTTCGACATTCCAGCGCTGCTTCTCCGCGAAGCGCGAGTACATGCGGAACAAATCACCGGCAAAAATGGCGGCTTCATCGCCGCCGGTACCGGCACGGATTTCCAGGTAGACATTCTTGTTATCGTTGGGATCCCTGGGCAGCAGGTGGGTCTGCAGTTCCAGTTCCAGCCGCTCCCGGCGCGTGCTGATTTCCGCCAGCTCCTCGCGGGCCATCGCCTGCAGTTCGGGGTCAGGATCCTGCAGCATGTCCTGTACAGCCCGTTCATCTTCATGCGTCTGCTGCAATGTTTCGAAACAGCTCACCACCGGATTGATCTGTGCATACTCCACTGACAATTCACGGAAGCGCTGATTGTCAGCAATGACATCCGGCTCCGCCAGCAATGCACTGACCTCCTCGGCGCGTTCCACGATGGTTTCGAGCTTTCTTTCCAGTGAAGGGTTCACGCCAGTCAGTCCTTGTCCAGGTTGAACAACCTGAGAGCAGCCTGCATTAATCCTGTATCCCCGTTTTCTGCGGCCTGCCGGATGCGCACGCTGGGTCCGTGCGCCAGTTTGTTGGTCAGTGCCCGGGCGAGGTATTCCAGCGCCTGCTGCGGATCCTTGCCATTACCCAGCATCTGCCGGGCCTTGTCCAGCACCTCATCGCGTTGTTGTTCGGCCAGCAGGCGGTAATTGCGGATCGAGGCAACGGCGTCCTGGCCACGCAGCCAGGCCATGAAACGGTCTACCTGGACATCAATAATTTCTTCGGCCTGACGTGCCGCCTGTTGCCGGGATTTCAGGTTTTCCTGGATGACTTCCTGCAGGTCATCGACGGTGTACAGGTAGATGTCTTCAAGTTCGGCGACTGCCGGATCGATATCGCGTGGTACGGCGATATCGACCATGAACACCGGCCGGTGTTTGCGCCCCTTGAGTGCGTTTTTTACCATTGCCTTGTCGAGTATCGGCGTGTCGCCTGAGGTCGCGGAAATGACAATATCCGCCTCGGCAAGATGCGCCGGGATTTCGTCCAGGTCGATGCCATAGCCGCCGAAATTTGCTGCCAGGTTATGGGCGTTTTCCAGCGTGCGGTTGGCAACGGTCAGGCGCCCAAGGTGCTGGTCATGCAAGTGGCGGGCGGTCAGCTCAATGGTTTCCCCGGCGCCGATCAGCAACGCCGTGCGCTGGTTGAAATCGCTGAAAATCTGGCGCGCCAGGCTGACTGCGGCAAAAGCAATCGATACCGGGCTTTCGCCAATAGTCGTATCGGTACGGATCTGTTTAGCCACCGAGAAGGTATGCTGGAACAGGCGGCCCAGTGTGATGTTCAGGGTGCCGGCATCGCTTGCAGCCTGCCAGGCGTCTTTCATCTGGCCGAGGATCTGTGGCTCACCGAGAATCATCGAATCCAGACCACCCGCTACCCGCAGCAGGTGGCGCACCGCGTCATCATTCGGGTAGCTGTAGATGTGCGGACGGATCGCTTCGGGTTTCAATCGATGGAAGCCAGCCAGCCAGTCTGTTACAGCGTCGATCCGGTTATCCTGCAGGCCGCAGTACAGTTCGGTGCGGTTGCAGGTGGACAGAATGGCAGCTTCGTTGACTGCAGGCAGGGCGACCAGATCATGCAGCGCATCGGTGATGCGTTCACCGCTAATGGCGACCTGCTCCCGCAGTTCGACAGGTGCGGTGCGGTGATTGATGCCGAGCGCGATCAGGGACATAAGTACACGTTTATAAATACAAACAAGAAATTTTGCGGGATGGCCCGGACGAATACAAGCCAGCTGAGATTACTGTAGCTTCCGAATCGTTTGCCGTATAGTGACATGAAAACTGAAAGATTAACCGAATAACCGGACAAGATGATTGTTTTTAGATGTGAAAGCGTAAATCTGCGTTGCTCGTGGGTGCTGATTGCAGGTTTGCTGCTCACCGCCTGTAGCCAGCCCCAGGTCAAACCCGAGTCGCAAGAGCCGGCGGCTATCGTCAGCCCGACCCGGCCGCTGCCGGACGAGAGCGGGCAACAGCCGGCACCCGGTCCCGGGCAGGAGGGGCTGACAGCACCCTTGCTGTTCGGTGTGTTGCTGGGTGAAATTGCCGGTCAGCGTGGCCGCCTGGATGTTTCCGGGGCCGCCTATCTGCAGGCTGCGAAGCAAAGTGATGACCCACGCATTGCCGAGCGGGCACTGAAGATATCGATCTTCGCCAAGCAGCCGGGGCTTGCTTACCAGGCCGCACAGCGCTGGGTGGAACTTGCGCCTGACAATGTTGAAGCCCGCCAGACGCTGGCGATTCTGGCGCTGCGATTAAACCAGCAACAGGAAGCGCTGGACCAGTTCGAGTTCCTGCTGCAGAACGCCGAGCGCGGCAACGGCGCGCCATACCAGTCCATGCTGGCGCTGCTGGCGCGGGAGCCGGACAAGGAACGCGCGCTGCAGGTGATGGCGCAGTTGGTGGAGCTGCGCCCGCAGAACCCGCAGGCGCACCTTGCCTTTGCCAAACTGGCGGTGCATGCGGAAGACTGGTCAGTTGCCGAGCAACAGGTTACACGCTCCCTGGAACTGAAGCCTGGCTGGACGGAAGCGCTGATATTACAGGCGCAGGTAAGCCTCAAGCAGGACAGGGGCAGCGCGGCGCGCGCGCAGCTGGAGGCCGCGCTGCAGCGTGAGCCGGAGAACCTGGAACTGCAACTGGCCTACGCACGTTTGCTGGTGGATCTGGAAGATTTTGAAGCTGCACGTGCCCAGTACCGCAGTTTACTCAAGCGGCAGCCCGATAATGGACAGGTTGTATATGCGCTGGCGCTGCTCGCACTGGATGGCAGTGATCTGAAAGAAGCGCGCACCCGGTTCAAAAAACTGGTGGAGCTGGATTTCCAGACCCAGCAATCCTATTACTACCTGGGTGCCATTGCGGAAGAGCGAAATAAACCCGAGCGTGCCCTGCAGTGGTACAACAAAGTGGATTCGGAAGGTGAGCACTGGATCGAAGTGCAGATTCGCATAGCGCGGCTGGAGGCACAGCGGGGCGATGTTAAAGCGGCGCGTGACCGGTTGCGCAAACTGCGTCTGTCGCAACCTGGCCAGGCGCAGCGCCTGTTCCTGGTGGAAGGCGAGATTCTCTCCGGAATCGAGTGGCGCGAGGAGGCCTACAGGCTGTACAGTGAGTACCTGGAAACACGGCCTGATGATCTCGAGATCCTGTATGCCCGCTCGCTGGTTGCAGAGCGCCTGGACCGCGTTGACCAAACTGAAAGAGACTTGCGTGCGGTATTGGCAGTGGAGCCGGACAATACCCGTGCCCTCAACGCGCTGGGTTATACGCTTGCCGATCGCACCGATCGCTATGAGGAGGCTCTGGTATACGTGCAGAAAGCCTTTGACCAGACGCCCGATGATCCGGCTGTTATCGACAGTATGGGCTGGGTCCTGTATCGACTCGGGCGGCTGCAAGAGGCGCGTGATAATCTGCAAAGGGCCTATGATATGACCGAAGACGCTGAGATTGCGGCGCATCTTGGCGAAGTTATGTGGGCCATGGGTGACAGGGACACTGCGCGTGCGCTATGGGATAAAGTTCGCAGGGAGACGCCCGGCGACCCGGTTCTGGAAGAAACGGTACGGCGTTTCTCTCCCTGAGTGTTCTATACAATCCGAGCATCATCCCCGACGTTTGCCGATACCACGCGTTGGCTGTGGCTGATTGTTCTGCTGCTGGCGGGCGGCTGTGCCACCCGTCCGCCGGCGGTGGCGCCAGAGGCGGAGCCCGCCTGGCTGGAACACCGTGCTGCGCTTGAAGCGCTGCGTGACTGGCAGGTGCAGGGGCGTGTTGCACTGCGCACAGAGGATGAGGGATGGAGCGCCAGTTTTGACTGGCGGCAACGTGGCGAGAATTACCGCATCCGCCTGCGCGGTCCTTTTGGTCAGGGCGCGGTGGAACTGCACGGTAGCCAGCATGGTGTGTGGCTGAAGCGTGCGGACCAGCCGGCTGTTTTCGCACTCAACCCGGACGCCCTGCTGCAACAGCAAACCGGCTGGCAACTGCCGGTCACCGGCCTGGCTGCCTGGCTGCGTGGTTTGCCGGTCAGCGGGGGTGACCCGGTTATCCTGTGGGATACGCAGGGCCGTCTGTTGCATCTCGATCAAAACGGCTGGCTGATCGATTATCAGCGTTACCTGCAGAAGGGTGGCCTGTCACTGCCGAAAAAACTGCTTCTTAAACGTAATTCCATTCAGGTCAGGCTTGTCGTCGACGACTGGCAGATCCCATGAGCGGGCCTGGCAGCGGCGAGTTCTGGCCGGCGCCCGCCAAACTCAACCTGTTTTTACAGGTTACCGGGCGCCGTGCTGACGGTTATCATGAGTTGCAGACCGTCTTTCAGTTTCTCGATATCTGTGACCGGTTATGGTTTGAGGCGGTGGACGATGGCATTATCGTTCTGCAAGGGGGCTTGCCCGACGTGCCTCCCGGTCAGGATCTGATTGTGCGCGCCGCGCACAGCCTGGCGCGGCACACCGGTTGTGGTAAAGGTGCGCTCATTCGGGTCGACAAACGCCTGCCCGCGGGTGGTGGTCTGGGTGGCGGCAGTTCAGACGCTGCGACTACGCTGGTGGCGTTGAATGCATTCTGGGGACTGGGACTTGGTGTCGATGAGCTGGCCGGACTCGGACTTCAGCTGGGCGCGGATGTGCCGGTATTCGTGCATGGTCTTGCGGCCTGGGCTGAAGGCGTGGGTGAGCAATTGACCCCCCTGCCGGATCTGCCGGAACCCTGGTACCTGATCCTGAATCCGGCGGTAAAGGTATCAACTGCCGCGATATTTTCCGATCCCCGATTGACACGCAACGCGCCCCCGCTCAAAATACCCGCCTTTGTCTCGGGTGCGGGGATCAACCACCTTCAGGGAGTGGTTGTGCGGCGCTATCCGGAAGTAGGTAAGGCATTGAATTGGCTGGATAAATTACAGTCGGCGTGTATGACCGGGAGTGGCTCCTGCGTGTTTGCTGCCTGCACGGATCGACAGCAGGCCGAATCCATACTGCAACAGGTGCCGGCGCCCTGGAGCGGATTCGTGGCTCGGGGTTGTAATCGCTCGCCGCTGTTGCAGCGGCTGGAGCAGATGTAAGGGCGTATTTTCTTGGGGCGTCGCCAAGCGGTAAGGCACTGGGTTTTGATCTC
>VAPD01005983.1_pt1 | contig 13123 bp, 14 predicted proteins | sample 3393901 | NCBI WGS metagenome assembly VAPD01 (sample SAMN08290435, study PRJNA428436) | hydrothermal vent metagenome | isolation source: Deep-sea hydrothermal vent chimney | place: Atlantic Ocean: South-mid Altantic Ridge | depth 3034 m m | reverse complement strand
GCCGACGAAGTGCAGATCCTGTCCGGTGTGTTTGAAGGGAAAACCACGGGCAGCCCCATCGGGCTGATCATCCACAATACCGACCAGCGTTCCAAAGACTATTCCAGCATTGCGGACCGCTTCCGGCCCGGGCACGCGGACTATACCTATCAGCAGAAATTCGGATTCCGGGACTACCGCGGTGGCGGCCGTTCTTCAGCGCGCGAGACAGCGATGCGGGTGGCGGCCGGCGGTATCGCCCGCAAGTATCTGCGTGAAAAGTGCGGTGTTGAAATCCACGGTTACCTGGCAGGGCTCGGTCCTATCGAACTGGAGCTGAAAGACTGGTCTGCTGTGGAAGAAAATCCGTTCTTCTGTCCGGATCCGGACAGGGTTGCCGAACTGGAGGCCTATATGGATGCCTTGCGCAAGGAAGGCAACTCAGTCGGTGCACGCATCAATGTGGTGGCTTCCGGTATTCCGCCCGGTCTTGGAGAGCCGGTATTTGATCGACTGGATGCGGATATTGCACACGCTATGGTCAGTATAAATGCCGTCAAGGGCGTCGAGATCGGCGCCGGTTTCGACTGTATCGCCCAGAAGGGTACGGAGCATCGTGATGAAATTACCCCGCAGGGCTTTTTGAGCAACCATGCCGGCGGCATACTGGGTGGAATTTCGTCAGGGCAGGATATTCTGGTCAGTATCGCGCTCAAGCCGACCTCCAGCCTGCGTCTGCCCGGACGTACCGTCAATCTCGACGGCGAGCCCGTTGAAGTGATCACCACCGGGCGCCATGATCCCTGCGTTGGAATCCGCGCGACACCGATTGCGGAGGCGATGCTGGCCATCATACTGATGGATCATTACCTGCGTCACCGCGGACAGAATGCAGATGTGGAGTCCCGGACCCCGGTCATTCCGTCCAGCCCGGATGTCTAGTACTCCATCAGTATATTGACAGCCGGCCAATGTATTACTGGCGTCTGTCCGGTTTCTATTTCTTCTATTTTGCCTCGCTCGGGGCATTGATTCCTTATTGGGGACTGTACCTGAAGTCACTCGGTTTCGGCGTGGTGGAAATCGGCGAGCTGGTTGCCATCATCATGGCCACCAAGATCATTGCACCCAACGTCTGGGGCTGGATCGCTGACCACAGCGGCAACCGTATGCGCATTGTGCGTATCGCCTGTCTGCTTGCGACGATTAGCTTCGCCGGCGTGTTCATGGTCAAGGGCTACTGGATGCTGGCGCTGGTGATGTCGCTGTTCAGCTTTTTCTGGAATGCCGCGCTGCCCCAGTTCGAGGCAACAACACTTAACCATCTTGGCGACGAAACTCATCGCTACAGCAGCGTCCGTTTATGGGGCTCAATTGGCTTTGTAGTTGCAGTTGCTGTGTTGGGTGGTGTATTTGACAAGACCGGCACCGGCTTGTTGCCCGCAGTCCTGATGGTCCTGTTTGCAGGTATCTGGTTTGCCAGTCTGCTGGTACCGGAACACGTTAACCAACACCCGGTCGTTGACAACACGCCTCTGCGCCAGGTGTTGAAACGTCCGGTGGTGGTATCGTTTCTGCTGGCGAGCTTTCTGATTCAGGCCAGTCATGGGCCGTACTACACCTTCTACAGCCTGTATCTGTCCGACCACGGATACAGCGAGACGTTGATAGGGCAGTTGTGGGCCTGGGGTGTTGTGGCCGAGATCGCCGTGTTTCTCAAAATGTACGCCTGGTTGCCGCGTTTCGGTGCGCGTCGCCTGCTGCTGGCTGCCACGCTGCTCACGTCGCTGCGCTGGGTTCTTATCGCGCTGTTCGTTGAGCAACTGTGGATGCTGGCTATCGCGCAAACGCTGCACGCAGCCAGTTTTGGTGTATTTCATGCGGTTGCTATCTACCTCACCCATCGGCTCTTCACCGGTCGTCACCAGGGCCGTGGACAGGCGCTGTACAGCAGCATGAGTTTCGGTGCCGGTGGAGCGATTGGCAGCCTGCTAGCCGGTTATCTCTGGCAAGGCGCGGGTGCGCAGTGGATGTACATTGCAGCCGCTGTCGTTGCCACACTGGCCGGCTGGATCGTGTGGCGTAATATAGATGCAGGTTTATAATCCGGAGAATCCGTTGGTCAGGGCAACTATGCGCAGATTCATGTGCCTGCTGGCTGCGCTTCCGTTGATCGCGGAGGCGTATGATACCCGCCTGTCCGGATTTGTCGGCGCGGAGCTCAGGGGATTTGTCGAGGACGCCCGCTACGACAGCCAGTTCGACGGCCTTCAGCCATCCCTGATTGTGCAACCCGAGTTCACACTGCTCCCGGAAAACAGCGACAACCAGTTCAACTTCATTCCCTTTGCCAGACTGGACAGCCGCGACAGTCGCCGCACGCACTTCGATATACGCGAGGCTTACTGGTTGCATGTGAGTGAAGAGTGGGAGCTGCTGGCAGGGGTCAACCGGGTATTCTGGGGTGTGGCGGAGTCTAATCACCTGGTTGATATTATCAACCAGTGGGACCTGGTCGAAGATATCGATGGGGAAGACAAGCTGGGGCAGCCGATGGTCAATCTCAGCACCCAGCAGGACTGGGGTGCAGTCAGCCTGTTCGTCATGCCCTGGTTTCGGGAACGCACCTTTCCGGGCAAGAACGGCCGCCTGCGATTCCCGCTGGTGTCGGACGGCAATCCTGACTATCAGTCGAGTGATGAACAGCGTCGACTGGATGTCGCCTTGCGCTATTCCCACTATATTGGTGAATGGGATTTCGGCGTTTACTATTTCAACGGCACCAGCCGCGAGCCCCGCTTTCTGCTCAACAGCAATGCAACCCGCCTGGTGCCTTTCTATGACCTGATCAAGCAGGTCGGAACCGATATACAGTTTACTCATGAAGGCTGGCTATGGAAGTTCGAGGGCTTGTGGCGGGCACAGCACGGTGATCAGTTCCTGGCCACGGTGGGCGGTTTTGAATACACCCTGTATCAGCTTGCCAGGTCGGCGGCGGACCTGGGCCTGTTACTGGAATATTCCCGGGATGGTCGTAGCAGTAATCTGGCTGATGCGCCGCCGATAGCGCTTGATGACGATATTTTTATGGGCACGCGCCTGACGCTGAACGATGTCCAGGATTCAGAGCTGCTGGCCGGTTTTATAGTCGATCGTGATACCCGTACCTTACAGCTGACAGTGGAGGCCGAACGCAGGCTGAGCGATCACTGGAACATGGAGCTGGAGAGCCGCTGGTTCACCAATTCCGGGAATAGTGACGTGGTGTCGGCTTTTCGGGACGACAGTTATGTGACCTTGCGCTTGTCGCGTTACTTCTGAAAGCACTCTGCGGGGTTAGTAGTCGCGCATGAACCCACGGCGTATCCAGTAGTCCATGCTGAAATAGCGCCCTGAGCCGATGAAGAACAATGCCAGTAGCATAATAAAATAGGTCACGGCGAATTCGATGCCGTTATTAAGAATTACAAAACTGCCGTTCTCTGTCAGCCAGTCGTAGTTACCGTGCTCCTGCAGGAGTTGCTTGCCAACTTCCAGGCGCTCAATGGCGCCTTCAGTGCGTGGCGTGGTAAAAGGTCCGGTGGCTTCCGCGATGGCCAGCCAGCCGTGCTGCATGTGCACGGTGACAGCAGCGACCACCATGGTGGCCATCAGGGGTATCGATATCCAGCGTACCGCCAGGCCGATCAGCAGCAGAATAGCACCACCTGTTTCGGTAAGGGTGGCGGCCCAGGCCAAAAATTCCGGGTACGGCAGTCCCAGTCCCCAGTCCGGATTACCGAACCACTCTATGATGCTGTCCATATCTGCCAGTTTCTTGTTCCCGGCCATCCAGAAAATGGGCACCAGGTACAAGCGCAGCGCCAGTGGAGCCAGAAAATCCAGGCCGCGGGTCTTGTCCAGCAATCGTTGTAGTTGAATCAGGGGGTACATTCCTGCGTCTCCTTTCGGGTTATTTTTCTTTGTTGGTGTTTATTACCTGAGCGTACCCAGTATGATGCCGCGCTGCCGCCACTCTTGCAGGATTTGCTCCCCGCCGCTAATGACAGTGTCCGGATCCGGGTGCTGGAGTTCATCGGCAATCATTACCAGTGCCTTACGTCCGCTGCGCATTGAGTCTTCCTGCAGCAGGGCGAACAGGCGAGCGCTGACCTGGTTTAACTCTATGAATCCGACTTCATCGCTGTTGTCCCTGTAGACCAGCAGATACGTGGTTTGTTCGCCCGGCTTATCGGGTATAAAGTCCGGGCTGATCTGGTGGACCGGGTAGCGGTAGGATAGTGGCCAGGCAAGGGGCGACAGAACCGGGGTGCTGTCGAGCATGTCGCCCTGCGGCTCCGCTGCGACCGCTGCTGCTTCGCTATCGGCAATCGACAACGCCAGCTCCACCCATTCATAGTGCGCAAGTTCGAGCAGAAATGGAAAGTCGTCGGGACGTTCTCCCCGTTCCTGTTCCAGGTAGTTCAAAAACTCGCGGGAAATTTCCAGGAACAGTGGTGAGTGGCACTGGTGGTGGGCGAAAAAATCGCGCGCCAGCGCGTGCCACTGCGTATCGTTCATCAGTTCGCGCAGTACCGGGAAGCCGCTCGACAGGAAGCCTTCCACATTATTGTAGAACAGGTCCCGGTAGATCTTCATGCGGCGATCTTCTAAATGGGCCGGTGCCTGGTTGTGTTCCGGATCGCGGATATGCGCGGCGAATTCATACTGCCGCTGCATGAACTCCGGTTTAGCTGTGCCGGGCATGAGTGGATGCTTCCTCGCGTGGTGCCCATTTTTCCTGCAGTGCCGCAATCCGGTCGATTTCAGTGAGCAACTCCGGGATGGGCGGGATATTAAAATCGCGTTCCAGCAGGGTAGGTACAACGCCAAAATGGGCGTAGGCCTTGTCCAGCAGGTCCCAGACGACATCGATAATATCGGCACCGTGGGTGTCGACAATCAGATCCTCGGCTTCGTTAAAGTGCCCGGCAACGTGAAAATACATCACCCGTTCGGCGGGCAATGCAGTTAGAAATTCTTCAGCATCGTAATGGTGGTTTATGCTGTTGACGTAGATATTGTTTACGTCGAGTAACAGGTCGCAGTCGGCTTCCTGCAGGACTGCGTTAATAAAATCGATCTCTTCCATTTCCTTGCCGGGAGCCGCGTAGTAGGACACGTTCTCCATGGCGATGCGGCGTTCCAGGATGTCCTGGGTGCGGCGAATTCGCTCAGCTACATAGTGTACGGCTTCTTCGGTGAAGGGGATCGGCATCAGGTCATAGAGATGACCGTCGTCGCTGCAATAGCTCAGGTGTTCTGAATAAGCCTGGATGCTGTGCTGGTCCAGGAAACGTTTCAGACGCTGCAGAAATGTTTCATCCAGCGGGGAGGGGCTGCCGATAGATAATGAAAGTCCGTGGCAGATGAAGGGATGGCGCTCGGTAAATGCGCGAAACTGTTTGCCGTAGCGTCCGCCGACCCCGATCCAGTTTTCCGGTGCGACCTCATAGAAATCGACCTGTGATGGCGGCTGGTCCGCGAGCGGACCCATCAGGGTCCGCCGCAGGCCGAGTCCGGCACCATGAACGGGGTAGCGTAACTCCTTCATGGATAAAGCAGTTTACTTGCTACCACCGCATTTGCCTTCTTTCTTCATCTTGGATTTGTCCATGCCTTCCTTGTCCATTTTGCCTTCGCCGCACTTACCTTCACCGCATTTGCCTTCCTTCTTCATCTTGGACTTGTCCATCTTGCCTTCGCCGCATTTGCCTTCTTTCATCTTGGACTTGTCCATGCCTTCCTTGTCCATCTTGCCTTCGCCACACTTGCCTTCTTTTTCCTTCATGTGCGATTCGCCGCACTTGCCTTCTTTCATGTCACCTTCGGCAACCATGTAGCCGCTGGACAGTTCAGTCATGCTGAACGGATTCTGCGCAGCATTGGCAATGGAAGTGCCGGCCAGTGAAGTAACAAAAGCAGCGCCGATGGCAACAGCAACGGGTTTCAGAACAGTTTTCTTGGACATTGGATACGCCTCCTATCAGGCTTTTAGTATTGATTGCGGTACCGGGTACCGCGGTTTAACCGGCATTTCAAGTTGCCATTCATCGTGAATGACAGCCTCTACGACTTGCCGGGTGGGGAAAAGTTTCCGTTGCGTAGCGGCACGGAAACGGAAAATGGGGTAATTCAGCTGTGCGCTGCAGGTATTGCCCAATCTAGCCGTCCTCAGCAAGGGTTTTGATGCAGGCGATATACCGTTCTTCATTGGGTAATTCGCCGTCTCTTTGTGCCTGCCAGATTATTTCTGCCAGGCATTCCATAAGGTTGTGTTGCAGCTCGTGATCGTCGGTAACCTTTGCCTGCAGCTGTTCGTACAGCTTGCGGATGCCAGCCGGCCGATCGGTAGCGATCTGGTCCTGGATGGCAAGGTGCATACCCATGTGCAGGAACGGGTTGGTTTCTCCCAGTTCCGGCAGATAGTCCCTGCCCAGGGCCTGATCGGTGTTTTCCAGCAGGCTGTGATATTCCGGGTGCTGCTCAATCACCGCAACTATCCGGGTCTGTAACGGATTCAGTGACTTGCCCTGGCGGTAGAGGTTCCATGCCTCTACGTATACACCCCGCAACTGGCCTCGATCTTGTCCAAACAGCATTACGAGCCCCGATAGTCAGCCGCGGAGAATACCCAGTGCAGGCCACTGGATGCAAGTTTTGACTGTCGCCAATTGGCGTCAGTTTTCCGCCTTGTAGCGGTATTCGCACAGGTCCTCGATGCTGCAGCTTCCGCAACGCGGGGTACGGGCGATGCAGGTATAGCGCCCGTGCAGGATCAGCCAGTGATGGGCATCCTGTTTGAATTCGTCGGGCACAAACTTCAGCAATCGGTTCTCTACTGCAACGACATTTTTGCCCGGAGCGATCCCTGTCCGGTTCGAAACACGAAATATATGGGTATCCACGGCGATGGTCGGCTGGCCGAACGCAGTATTCAATATAACGTTGGCGGTCTTGCGGCCGACGCCGGGCAGGGCTTCGAGTGCGGCGCGCTGGTCGGGTATCTCGCCGCCGTGCTGTTCCACCAGCATCCGGCATGCAGCGATCACATGCCTGGCCTTGTTATTGTACAGGCCTATGGTTTTGATGTACTCCTTCAGGCCCGCTTCGCCCAGCCTGAGCATTGCCTGCGGTGTCCCGGCCTTTTTGAACAGTGCCCTGGTGGCCTTGTTGACGCCAACATCGGTAGCTTGTGCCGAGAGTGTGACCGCGACCAGCAGCTGGAAGGGATTGCTGAAACTGAGCTCTGTCGTGGGGTGGGGGTTTTCGTTGCGCAGCCGGGTGAATATCTCGATCCGTTTCTGCCTGTTCATTCCATGGTAGCCGAATGTTCAGTGTGCAGCTTGTGCAGCCTGATCGCCGGGTGCCGGGATAACTGCTGACCTGGTCTCCTTGCGTAGGTCTATAGCGTTTTTCATGGCTATGAGCAGCCCGAGCCCGATAAAGGCGCCGGGGGGCAGCACGGCGAGCAGGAAGCCGTGGTAGCTCTCGATAAACTGGATGGTCATCGAGCGGGCAGCGTCGCCAAACATCATGTGTGCGTGTGAAAACAGCGTTCCGTGGCCGATGATTTCCCTCAACGTACCGAGCGTCACCAGTACCAGCAGGAAGCCAAGCCCCATACTGAACCCGTCCACGAAAGAGCGGCCCACGGTATTTTTCGAGGCGAAGGCTTCGGCGCGGCCAATAATGGAACAGTTGGTCACGATCAGCGGGATGAAAATACCCAGTACATTGTATAAATCGTAAAACCAGGCTCTCATGGAGAGCTCGATGATGGTCACAATTGAGGCAATGACCAGCACAAAAACCGGAATACGAACTTCCGGTCGCACCAGTTTGCGGATCATCGATATCGTGACATTGGAGGCGACCAGGGTAATCAGGGTGGCGAGCCCCAGGCCAAGACCGTTAACGAAAGTACCTGTGACTGCCAGCAAGGGACAGATACCCAGCACCTGGACCAGGCCAACATTGTTGGTCCAGAGGCCGTCGCGGATAATGTCTGGCAATGAATTCATGAATCAGTCGCTGCTTCCGGAGCCTGTTCGAATAGCTTTTGCCTGCGCAGTTTATAGTATAACAAGGCTTTGTGGACGGCTTTCACTACAGCTCGAGGGGTTACAGTCGCACCGGTGAACTGGTCGAACCGTCCGCCGTCGCGTTTCACCCGCCAGCCCTTTTTAGCGGGATTGGACAGCGACTTACCGTCAAAACCCAGAATCCAGTCCGATCTGCCTGCTTCTATACCATCTCCCAGCCCGGGCGTTTCACGATGCTGGACGACGCGTACCCCGGCCAGCGTTCCATCCAGGTTAACAGCGACAAGCAGCCTGATATTGCCGTTATAACCGTCCGGCGCCACCGGCGCCAGCACAGCGGCTACCGGCCAGCCACCCTTGCGCGCGCGGTACACCGGAACCGCTTCATCGGTTCCCAGTAGCTCGGGGTTATGGACCAGCAGGATATCGGAAAAAATATCGTTGTCGTAACGATCGGATGGTACCAGCTGGTTAAGACTGTTCAGTAATGCCCGGCGATGATTCTCGGCGATACGTTCTTCAGTACTGTCAAAGGTGAACGCGACCAGTCCACTGCCGATCACGGCGAACAGAAGCAGAAAACCCGCAGAAATGAAAACCGGCCGGTAGGTCATTCAGCTTTCCCTGGAATCCTTCTGGCCGAATACGCGTGACGGTGTCAGGTAGTCGATGGTAGGGGCTGCCATATTCATTAACAGGACTGCGAACGCGATACCTTCCGGATAGCCACCCCAGGTGCGGATGATATAGGTCAGAACGCCGATGCCGGCTCCGTAGTAGAGGCGTCCACGATGGGTGGTTGCCGCTGAAACCGGGTCGGTTGCAATAAAGAATGTCCCCAGCATGGTCGCGCCGCTGAACAGGTGGAAGACAGGTGAGCCAAAGCTGTCGGCGTCGGCGATGTAGAAAAACAGCGACACGACAAACAGCGAACCGAGCATACTTGCAGGTATCTGCCAGTGTATGGCGCGCTTTTGCCACAGCCAGAGTCCACCGAGCAGGAAGCCGGTATTGATCCATTCCCAGCCACGCCCGGCGAAGCTGCCGTAGCGGGGGTCGGCGAGTATTTCACTCCAGGTAAAGTTCAGGCCGATGCGGGTTTTGGCCACATCCAGCGGTGTCGCCATGGTGACGCTGTCAAGGGTTGTATCAGCAGGCAGCGCTTCTGCGAATACCAGGCGCAAGGTATCGACCAGGCCGAGTGTTTCGGCATCGATGCCCTGCGTAGGTGGCCACAAGGTCATCTGTAGCGGGAAGGAAATGATCAGTACGACAAAACCCACCATGGCGGGATTGAACGGGTTATAACCCAGCCCGCCATACAATTGTTTTGCCACTACAATGGCAAACAATGCGCCGACGACCGGAATCCACCAGGGCGCCAGCGGCGGCAGCGACAGTCCCAGCAGCAGACCGGTCAGCAGCGCACTGCCATCGTGGAGTGTCGGCATCACCGGCCATTTGCGCAACTGCAGCATAGCGGCTTCGGCGAGCAACGCGGTTGCCGAGCTGATGAGCAGGTTGAACAGGATACCCCAGCCAAAAAACCAGATCAGGATCAGGGTGCCGGGTATCAGGCCCAGCATGACCTGCAGCATGAGCCTGGGCAGGTTGTTGTGCAACGGTAGACAGGGGGAACTCTGTGTCGGGAATTCCATCAGGGCTGGCCGCCGGTTGAAGTGCGACGGCGATCGACTTCAGCAATTTTCGCCTGCTGCTCCTCGGTGAGATTGTTGGTGTTACGCGGTCCCGCGGATTGTGCATCCTTCTTCGCCTTGACGCGCTTCAGCGCGGCGGCTATTTCGGCTTGCTTGGCGGTGGCATCGCCAACCTTGGGTTTAAGGGCTTTTCTCGCCATGGCACGACGTTCCTGCAGCGCTTTCTTTTCCCGTTCCAGACGTTCGGTACGGAACTCATGGCGCTGACGGGCCATGTCGGAAAACTGCCGTTCGCTATCCAGAGACCATATCTCCGTTTTCGCAAAACGGTAGTACTGGACCAGCGGGATATGACTGGGACACACTTGTGCGCAGCAACCGCATTCAATGCAGTCGAACAGGTTGTAATCCTGAATATTGTCAAAGTTCCGGGCGCGCGCATACCAGTACAGCTGCTGTGGCAGCAGGTTGGCGGGGCATACGTCAACGCAGTCGCCACAGCGGATACACGGACTGGCGGCGGTGACCTGGGGTGTTTCCCGGTAACTTGCCGCAAGGATGCAGTTTGTGGTCTTGATGGCGGGTACGGCATCGCTGGACAGGGAGAACCCCATCATTGGTCCACCTATCAGCAGTCTGCCGGCCTCGTCCGTATAGCCACCACATTCCTTGATGATATCGGCTATGGGCGTACCGATACGGACTTCAAGGTTGGCGGGCTGTCTGACACCTTCACCGGTCACTGTCACCACCCGCGATATCAGCGGCTCTCCCTGCAACAGTGCGCGTGCAATGGCGGCGGCAGTACCGACGTTATGACACACGATGCCCAGATCCAGCGGCAACCCCTGGCTGGGGACTTCTTCACCGGTTAGTGCGTAGATGAGTTGTTTTTCACCACCGGCGGGATAAATTGTAGGCACCGGTGTTATGCGTATGGTGTTCTCTCCCGCCTCGTCCAGGCAGCGCTGCAGACACTCGACCGCCCCCGGCATGTTGTCCTCAACGCCAATCGCGACCTGCCGGGCGTTGAGGGCGTGGCGCATAATGCGTACCCCGTCGATAATGTCCCACGGGCGATTGCACATCAGGGCTTCATCGCAGCTGATGTAGGGTTCGCACTCCGCTGCATTGATAACCAGCAGGTCAACCTCCCGGCCCGGGCCCGGGTTAAGCTTTACCGAGGCAGGAAAGCCGGCCCCACCCAGACCGACAATGCCCGCATCGCGCACCCGCTGGCGGATATCGGCAGGGTCGGCGTCAAACACAGCCTCCATCCTGAGGCTGGTATCGGCGGCTTGATCCTTGCCATCGGTTGCAATCACGATGCAGGTGGCCTGCATGCCGGACGGGTGTGGCACCGGGTAGTCGCCGATGGCGACGACCTTGCCCGAGCTCGAAGCGTGTACCGGTGCGCTGATGTAGGCAGATGAGCGGGCAATCAACTGGCCTTTCAGAACCTCATCGCCAACCTCGACCAGTGGCTCCGCTGCTTCGCCGATATGCTGGCTGAGCGGAATATACAGCTGTTCTGGCACGCTGGCGGTACGCAGTGGCTGTTGCAGTGACTGCGCCTTGTTTGCATCGAGATGCAGACCACCGGGGATGCGCTTGGGTTGTGCCAGTAGAGTTACCATCAGATGCCGCATTGTACAGGGTCTGATGGAAAAAATACGCTGAAAAACAGGTAGGTTGGGCTGAACGTAGCGAAGCCCAACAAGCCGCCATACAAGGTGAATTCCGCCGCAGGCGGAAGAGAAGGCGCCCTGGGGTGCGATGGGCTTCGCTACGTTCAGCCCAACCTGCGTTTCACGGGGGTGGCGGCAGAGTATTCAGGCAGATCTGCTGACAGACTGCTGTGTGTTTCCAGGGTAAGGCCACTTCCAGCGGCTGATGGTTTCCTTCAGTGGCACCATTTCGATACAGTCAACCGGGCAGGGTGCTACACACAGGTCGCAGCCGGTGCACTCGCTTTCGATGACGGTGTGCATCTGCTTGGCTGCGCCGAGAATGGCGTCGACCGGGCAGGCCTGGATACACAGCGTGCAGCCGATACAGATCTGCTCATCGATTACCGCAACCCGTTTTTCGGTGTGCTCGCCGTGTTCGGCATTTAACGGTTTGGGATCAACGCCGAGTAATTCCGACAGCGCCTGGATACCGGTTTCGCCCCCGGGTGGGCACTGGTTGATATCCACTTCACCACTGGCAATGGCTTCGGCGTAGGGCCGACATCCCGGATAGCCGCACTGGCCACACTGGGTCTGTGGCAACAGGCTGTCGATCTGGTCAACAATCGGGTCGCCTTCAACCTTAAACCGGATCGCCGTAAAACCCAGCAGCAGGCCGAACAGGGCAGCGAGGATACCGATGGCCAGCATGGCGGTGAACATGAGACTTTTCTAGCCCTTGATCAGTCCGGAGAAGCCCATGAAGGCCAGGGACATCAGGCCGGCTGTTATCAGCGCAATGGCGGAGCCCCTGAAGGCCTCCGGTACGTCAGCGACCGCGATACGTTCGCGCATGGCGGCAAACAGAATCATCACCATGGAAAACCCGACCGCCGCGCCAAAGCCGTACACCGCGGACTCAAGAAAACCGTGCTGCTCCTGGGTATTCAGCAGCGCCACGCCAAGCACCGCGCAGTTGGTGGTAATCAGCGGCAGAAAGATACCCAGTACCTGGTAGAGCAACGGGCTGGTCTTGTGCACCACCATTTCGGTGAACTGCACAACCACGGCAATGACCAGGATAAAAGTAATGGTACGCAGGTATTCCAGCCCCAGCGGCGCCAGCAGGTATTCATTGGCAAGGTAGCTGAAAACCGAGGACAGGGTCAGTACAAAGGTAGTGGCCAGCGACATGCCGATGGCCGTTTCCAGCTTGCGTGACACTCCCAGGAAGGGACACAGGCCAAGGAACTTGACCAGCACAAAGTTGTTCACCAGCACGGTGCTGACAAGAATGAGTGCGAATTCGCCCATGCCGCTTACTTGACTTTCATACCGGGTTGCGCGCCCTGATGAGGTTCCAGGATGAACAGCTCTTTACCGCCGGGCCCGGCGGCCAGCACCATGCCTTCGGAGATACCGAAGCGCATTTTGCGCGCTGCCAGGTTGGCGACCATGACAGTCAGCTTACCCTCAAGATCCTCGGGAGCATAGGCACTTTTGATTCCCGCAAACACATTGCGGGTTTCGCCGCCCAGGTCCAGTGTCAGTCGCAGCAGCTTGTCGGCTTTCTCCACGGCCTCGGCCCTGATGATTTTCGCTACCCGTAAATCGATTTTGGCAAAGTCATCAAACGCGATGGTATCGGCTATCGGTTCATCGGCCAGCGGGCCACTCTCCGGTCTGGTTTCAGTCACGGTTAAATCCTCTTTGGAAGCTTCCAGCATGGCGG
>VAPD01017383.1_pt1 | contig 13176 bp, 11 predicted proteins | sample 3393901 | NCBI WGS metagenome assembly VAPD01 (sample SAMN08290435, study PRJNA428436) | hydrothermal vent metagenome | isolation source: Deep-sea hydrothermal vent chimney | place: Atlantic Ocean: South-mid Altantic Ridge | depth 3034 m m | reverse complement strand
GGGTGCCCTGCAGATCCCCGCAGAGGGCTGGAACCCGGTTTTCTACCGCTACGATGCAGGTTTCATAGTCAAGGGTGAAAAACAGGGATTTTCCATTTTCGCAGGTGAGAAGGAACAGGCCCTGCTCTCCCTTTACGGGTGCATGTATGGTGCCCTCGCCCGGAGCACTTCTCTGGATTTTTCAAACGAGATCGAAAGCGACTTCATTGCTATTTTGCGATCATTGAAAAACTGAGGTTCTCATGAGATACCGATTAACAGCCCTGCTCACAGTTCTGCTACTGAGTTACTCTCCTTTCCTGACGCCCGCCCGCGGTGATGACTTCCAAGATGCAATGAATGAGATCGTTAAAAAGACCATGGAGGCTGTCTCAAACGAGATGTCAAGGCCCGGTTACTGGGATGATTTTTTCGAGAAAATGGCGAATGTCGCTGTAACCATGCCGACAGTAAAGGAGATACCAGCGAAGTGGACTGTCCTGGGAAATAGAAATTATGTTCGGGACATGCGGTTTATAGCCAGAGACCGACTCCTGGTCAGCTACCAATTCAAGGACCCTGTCTTAGTGGACACATCGAAGGGCAAAGTCCTGTGGCGCTTCGTTCCTGATGGATGGACCAATTCGGGGGCCGACGTGATCATGGCTTTTGAGGATCTTATCCTGACAAGGAATGACGATGATGCCAAACGGAAGATCCATGTGGCTGCCATTGACTCTGCAAACGGCAAACAGCTGTGGATGGGTACTTTTGAAAAAAAGAAAAAAGCCTTCGACATCCTTCCGGTCCCGCAGGAGTCGGCCTTCCTGGTTGTAGTAAGGGAGAAAAAGAAAGCCTACGTGCAGGCATATGGCCTTTTTGACGGGAAGTTCAGGTGGGAACGCTCCTACAAGATCTCCTCAAAGAACGGACATCCGCCAAAGCCCCTTATCTCAAAGGATGGCGTGTTGAATTTCATGGCCGGTGTGCAGAAGCTCTCAATGACTGACGGGAGCACCGAGTGGGAAAGGGGCTACATCGTCCTTGACGGACGGACCCCGCCGCCGAAGAGGGACGGAAACAAACTTCTCGTTTTGGATCACGAGGGGTCGCTGCACACCCTGAATCCCCTTACAGGCAAAACGACCGGATCGGTACAGTTGGACCAGTCGGTCAGGTACACCAACATCTATCCCATGCAGGACCGCATATATCTGCGCGGTATAATCCAGGCAAAAAACCTCCCTGCCGTCCACATCATTGAGGTTCTGAGAAAATCAGACTGGAAGAGACTCTGGAGATATTCCGGAAAAATGCCAGGTGTCAGCAACCTTATTGATGACGGCAAGAGGCTTTACTTCTCAACCCCATCTACTGTGGTCTGCCTTGACCGAATAACAGGCAAAGAAGTCTTCACCAGCCCTGCCTCCCGGGCGGGACTTTCCTTTCCGGTCCAGATCAAGAAGTACGGAAAAACGGTCGTCTACATCGGGGAGGTTGTCATCGCAGGCTTTGACGCTGCAACCGGCAAGCGACTCTGGAAACATGGTGTAACGCCCCTTACACCCGGAACCCACCTTGACTTTTTAGACAGCTTTGTCGGCCGCCTCCAGGAACGCGTCGGGGGCCTGAGGAAGGGCCTGTGGACAACCAGGGGGGGGGCAGCAGATTATTTCACCCAGCAGGCCCGAATATCACAGAACCTGTCCAACCAGTACTACAGTCAATCCTGGACATACTTCCAGTCTTCCAATAACAGCCACAACCTTTCTGAACAGTCCGATTACTGGAAATCGCAGAACCTTCTGGACCAGACCAGTATCGAGGGCGCATACTCCGGAGCCTTTGCCCGGCTCAGCTTCCTATTTGCCATGAAGGAACTGGGAGACAAGATGAAAATGAACGTGGCGAAGAGAGACCAAAGCGAACTGAAGAAGCTGGAATTTATAAGACGTTCACTTTATTCGGCCTACCTGTCAGCCCAGGATGGGGATTACGCCTATCGTCCTCACCTGGAGGGCGGCTTTACCGGCCTGTATGTTGTCCATCTGCCCACGGGTAAAGCAGCTTTCACACCGCTTTCACCGGATTCCACAGACTACGGCAAAGTAACAAACTGGAATTCGAGGGGTCTGTGGAGCATGCTCGACCTGAAGAAGGGCCTCGTATACCACCATGCTCTCATGATATCCCCTGAAAAATTCCAGAAGGGGGATCTGGCTGATGACGAGAGTAACTACGGGGTTTTTCTGGTAGCCCAGCCCGTGAAGATCCCCCGATAATCATGCTGAGGCAAATCTCATATTCCTGGTAAGCGCGACATGAACGCCAAACACAATGCATATATAAAATGGCACAGGAGGCCCGCTGTGAAAAAGACACATTTCTATTCCCTTCTCATCGCCCTGTTTGCCTGCCTCACCATTCTTGCTCCTCAAGCCCTTGCCAAGGAGAAAAAGGAAACACTCGAGTTCAGGCCCTTTATCCAGAAGGCAAAATACAGTCGTCGATCCGGAAAGGTAATCGTCAGGAGGGGGACGTTTGATGAACTGGATGCGGAACTGGCAGGCAGCGGCTACGCGAGGATCGGGCTGGCAGAAGTCAAGTTCGTCACCAGACGGTGCAAAATCGGACTGACTGACTGCACCGAAGTAAATCACAAGGACGATCCGACCGCTGCTCTTCTGAAGCTGGCCGCCAAAGGCGGCGGTGATCTGGTAGTCATCACCGGGGACAAGGCGAAGAAACACTCCTACAACCAGGGTGCAAAATGCAGCAATTGGAGTGAAGCATCTCATTACGAGTACAGAACTGACTGGTCCACCGGGACCCAGGCAACCTATATGGTTACACAGCCAGTGTGCACCAATTATGAGAAGTACGTTGATGTGGACGAGATGCTCGTAAGCTCAGGAGTTGTCTGGAGAAAGGACGAGAAACTCGCCAGACAGCAGGAACTGGGGATCGAACTTTCAGTGGGCGCCGTAGTGGGCAACCTGGAGATGGTAAAGAACGCCGTTGCCAACGGTGCAGATGTAAGCCTTTCCGACATGTATGGTATTTATCCTCTCGGGAGGGCTGCCTTTTACGGCTTTGAGGAAATAGTCCGGTATCTTATTGAAAAAGGGGCGAATGTGAACGGGAGGGGCCTGTATAATCCTCCCATCTTTGAGGCCGCCGAGGGTGGACATACATCTATTTTCAAACTGCTCCTGAAAAAGGGCGCCAAAGTCAAGTTCAAGGATCCGCATACCAAAAGAACCATACTTCATGCAGCTGCAAAGGGTGGTCAGGCCGATATCGTCAGGGAACTTATCGCAAAAAAACTCAAGGTAGATTCGGTTGACAGAAACGGCATAACTCCCCTCATGTTGGCGGCATCATTCAGCAGCGCAGAAGTAGCCCGCTTACTCATAGAGCGCAAGGCCAAGGTAAACCGGAAAAGCCAGCTGTTTAATGACTCCGTTGCCAACTGGGCACCAATTCATTTTGCATCTTCTGTTGGGGACTATGCCACCCTGAAAGTGCTCCTGGAAAATGGTGCTGACGCAGAGGCAAAGGAAGGCAGGGGATACAAACCCTTGGAATTGGCAGATACAATGCTGAAAATAGCCAAGTTCCAACTGGAGTTTGGCAGGGAAGATGGTGTGAAACAGGAGCTGCTTGCAATCAGGGAGAAAGAAGCTAAAACACGACAGAAGGTTGTCAATGCTCTGAAAATGTTCATTGACGGCAGGTCCGGCTACATAGATGCTTCGGGAAAGTGGGTCTTACCGCCGATCTACGAAGGCGCTGGCACATTCCGAGAGGGGCTCGCGTCAGTAAAGGTCGGCGGGAAATGGGGCTTCATAAACCGGTCCGGTAAGTTGGTCATTAAACCGAAATACGAGATGACCTTCGGTTTTACCGATGGGCTTGCCCTCGTTACTATCAAGAACAGCAGGGGCCAAAAGAGGGACGGTTTTATCAACGGCAAGGGGCGTATGGTCATCCCGGCAAAGTACACATCAGCCGGCAGTTTTTCCGAGGGGCTTGCAGTAGTAAAGGTGGGCGGCAGGCGGTACCAAAAAGACAAGGGCCGATGGGGTTATATTAACAGGAAAGGACAATTGGTCATCAAACCAACCTTCATATCAGCCAGCGGTTTTTCCGAAGGGCTTGCGCCCGTAACACTTAACGGCAGGACATGGGGTTTCATAGACAAATCGGGGAAAATGGTTATCAAACCAGTCTACGGAGCTGGGGGCTTCTGGAAGTCGCCGGGATCTTTTTCCGAGGGCATGTCCGCAGTCAATCTGCGTGGCAAGCTTTACGGATATATCGACAAATCAGGAAAGACTGTCATACCGGCCCGTTTCAAGGAAACATTCACCTTTTCCGAGGGCCTGGCTGCCGCTATGGAAAAAAGATGGGGATTTGTGGACAAGAAAGGGAACTGGGCATTTCCGCAGCAGTTCTACTACGTTTCAGTGGGGAGCGGCTTTTCTGAAGGGCGCTGTGCTGTCGAGATCAAGGAAAAGAAATGGGCTTACATCGATAAAACGGGCAATTTCATAAGCGAGGCCCGCTACCAGGGCACCGGGCCCTTCAAAAAAGGTGTGGCCTGGGTGAAGGTAGAGGACCGGTGGGGGCTTATCGACAGGGATGAGAAATTTCTACTAAAGCCCTTTTATGCCAACGCCAGCATCTTTGTGGATGGCCTGTCTTCGGTGAGGGTTAAAGGCAGGGAAGTCCTGGGATTCCTTGATTAGCAGGAGCTGGATCGGAACTCCATACTCATCCTGGCCGAATTCCCATGCCACTGACCTTCAGGAGTGAGAATCTGAATAACTAGTTCGAACCATGTGGGTCGATTTGAGTAATCTCCGCAGCTAACAACCCCAATTCCCGGTCATAAACTCCCGACACTTTGACCAGTTTTCCCGTGTGTGGTCTGACTACCATAGCGTGTCCCAGGACTTTGACGCTGCCCATGCCGCCTCCCCGGTAGTCCTCCTCGGGGGCAAGGAAGCGAACTCCTGTAGAATCCGTCATAAGTTCTCCGACAACCGGTTGATCGGGAAGGATGCGGGCGCGTTCAACTTGATTGTCAGAGACAAAGATCTCCAGTGTATCCAGGGCTCCCAACGGCTCAGCCAGTTCTTCGATAACGGAATTGACTCTATCCTGGCAATCGACTCCGCCCATGCGCTTCAGGGCAAAAGCTGCCAGAAAACGTACATCCTCGTTCCCATCGCTTAAGGCCTCGATCAGCGTCGGGATAGCCATCCGAGCCTCGTCTCCCATTCGGGCAAGGGCAAAGGCGGCGCCCGAACGGACGTGTGTAGATATATCGGACAGAGCTTCCAGAAGGTGTAAAACGGCATCCTTGCCCATGTCCCCCAGAACCTGTACCGCCCGGCGGCGCTCCGTTTCATCCTGTCCACGTACCCGGTCGAAGAGAAAAGGCGCCGTGAAGTGGCTGAGCAGGCGAAAAATCTCCCGCGTCCTTGCAGTACGATCCAGATCCCCGGCGAAGTACATCTCCATGAGGGGCTCTACAGGATCATCCGAGAGAAAGTTCAGCAGCTCGTGGACACGTCGTCGAACCAGTCCGCTGGTATGTACGATCATTTTGTTGAGAATTTCGATACGGCTTTCGTGACCAACAGCCATTCGTGCAAGAGACTCAAGGGCCTGGTCACCGGTCTCTTTATCCCTGGAACTCAATGCTTCTAATAGCGAGTCGATATCCTCCGGAACATTATCTCTTTGCTCAGCACCCTTTTCATCCACCGAAAACCCAAAAAGCTTTCGGATCAGGCTCCACATAGAGGTTTCTCCTCCCATAAGGATAATGGTATGACTTTTCCGACTGGGTCCATCCCCAGATCAATTCGTATGATACACTGAAACCGGCTTGGATATACGCTTCGCTTACATCCTGCTGATGGACTCTATAAGAATCCAACAATATACAAAGGTACCCTATTAGGGGACAGGAAAGTTTGAAAGCACTACGAAGCCCCAAATCGCCTGTTTTTCTCTATCTCGCGGCCCTGCTCGTGTTTCTCCTCGGTACGGTCTTTTTCGCCATGACAGTAATTCAGGGGACGCTTCTCCTATCGTCAAAAGCCATTGCCGCTGGAGTTTTGCGTGTAGTCTTTCCATGGGTCGACGGTTCCCCCCTTCTGGACCCCTTCATTCGGCTATCGGTGCCCGGGGAAACCGGGATGGATCTGACAGAATCGGGAACCTACATTCTCTTTTACGAATATCAGGGAGGCAGTCCCGTTGACAGACCGAGAGTGGAAGAGATCCTGACAAACCTGGATATTTCCCTATTACCGGATGGTTCCAGCACTCAGCATCCTGTCCATCTCATCCGGGGGAAAGTCACGTATGCCCTGCCGGGGCGGGTGGGAAAGGGGATTCTCGAATTTGATATCGACACACCCGGACTTTACACCCTGGATGTCCAGTTCACTACCGACCGGTTGCCTGACAGCCTGTCCCTCACTGTGGGTTTTGATGTGATGCGTCAGGTGGTAAGAAAGATAGCTCTGGGTATCGCGGTGCTTCTGATATCCATGACCGCGGCAGTGGGCGTGGGGCTGTCAACATTCATCAGGGAGCGGCGTTCCAGAAAGGGGATCGCGAACCAGGAAGACCGAAAGGGACATTAGCTCTGGAGCGCGAATGAGTGAATTTTATAGAGTCTGATGCAGTAATGCTTCCTTAACGGAACTTCATCAGTAATTATCGCTATTATTTCAATACCGTCAGATCAGTAGGAGTGGCGTCCCCTTCAGGATTGATATTCTTAACCATTAGGGTGCCGTCGGCCGTACCGTCGGTAACCCAAAGCTCCAATCCGCTGGTCCCGTCGTTGGCTCTGAAAAACACCAGTCCATCGACAACCCTCAAACTGCCAGGGAAGGAATCATCCTTTCCCGGCCGGATGTCCTTGACCAGTGTTGTCCCTTCGGAGGTACCGTCAGTCACCCACAGTTCACGTCCCCTTACCCTGTCATAGGCGCTGAATATAGAGTGCTTTTCTATTACGGCCATCTCACCTGGGCCTGACCCCATCGGTCCCGGATTGATGTCCTTGACGAGGGTCGTTCCAGCAGCGGTGCCGTTGCTGATCCAGAGTTCCATTCCGCGGACACCATCGTCCGCTCCGAACAACAGACGTGTTGATTCTACCTTCTGACTTCCACTATCGCTACAGGCTATCAGGGTAACAGCAAGAAACAGAACTCCCATTACAGTTGCCGGCTTCATATTCATTTCAGATACCCTTTTCTTTATCGGGGTCAGTTCAAATTCCCAATGATAACAGTTGCACTGGGAATCACATCTCCTCCAACTACAGGACCAACTAGAATATAGGGTGGAGCAAAGGTTGGTACAGGACCCTTCCCCAGTACCTGTACTTGAGCTTTAGCCAACCAACCATGGAATCTCGATGCGAGAAGTCGTGAAAAATTCTGTATTTCATTCCTGGTATCGGTATCTACTGACATATCGGTTTTACGTAACTGATCTATTATTCGCCTGAACAGCTGATCAGGTAAGATCAGCTCGTTCATCTTATTTGCTTGCAGGGAAATAAGAGGTGCCGGGACACTTGGTGTTGGCGGCGCCATAGGACCAGGGTAGCTGGCAAATCCTGGAAACCACGGTAAGCCTTGTATGCGAACGCTTTCCTGCCAGTCCCTCCAAGCGCCGGCAATTGAATCAGCGTAGATATTAACCACTTCGACAGGCACATCACTTGGTAACATAAAAGATCTGATTGAACGTTTAAGGTCTGGGCCCTGCAAACAGTCAAAAGAACAGGTTGCAGAAGGACCGTTAATGCGTACATTCTGGATTCTCGCCTGGGGGATCCAGATTGAATTGACTGCTATTTTTATGGCAACCCATGCCTTTTCGTTCCAGTGAGCCCAATTTTTTGCTGCTTCGACGGGCTCTATCTGCTGCAGTTGAATATCTGGTGTTGTAGTATCTTTTCTAATAGTAGTTTTGCCTGGACGGGTACGCACATCACGGGGTGAAGCTGCAAACGCAGTACCGCATACGATTAAGACAAACAATAGTATTGATAGAAATTGCTTAATGCCTGTGTTCAAAGCCTGTCTCCCATGCTCCTCAAATTACAATACACGATGGAGTAGTGAGGAATCAATGGGGTCCCGTTTAAGTGCAGGAAGAAGGCAGGAGGGAAGAGGGAGGAGTAGAGTCATTATAATCGATACGAAGGACTGGTAAACCAGGAACAAAGGACATAGTCGTCTTCGAAGGGTGTAAAAAAACTTGACAAGCCGGCTCTGAGAGTCTATATTTCGATATATGTCGAATATTCGAGATAAACAGATCGAGGAAATGGCCGACTTTTTCAAGGCCCTTTCCAACCCCAACAGGCTCAAGATGTTCCTGGAGCTTGTGTCTTGCTGCATGCCTGAATGCGTTCCCGCAGCCAGGGATATTGAAACAAAAACCGAGTCTGAAGGATGCGCCTGTGTGGGAGACCTGGGAAAGGACCTGGACATCGTACCCTCAACGATCTCCCACCACCTGAAGGAGCTTCGCAGGGTCGGCCTGATTAATATCCAGCGGAAGGGGCAGAAGATCGAGTGCAGGATAAACCCGGAAGCACTGGAGCTGCTGCAAGGTTATTTCGCATAATTGCGGATGAACTTTTTTTACCACTACAGTTCGATATATATAAAAGAATTGAACCTAAGCCCAACTGTATCCTTTTTGACTTCGACCACGTCAGAAAGGTAAAGCAGAAAAGCAAAAGGAGGTGAAACCAGATGACTGAAAAGAAGGAACAAAAAGAGATGGCTGCATCATGCTGCGGTACTGACGTCGATTTTTCTTCCATTGACTTTGACAAGATGTCCGGGATGATGAAGCAGTTCTGCGGTGAAGACTCACACATCGACAAGGATGCCATGATCAAGAAGATGAAGCAGTTCTGCAGCCAGGAGGGTTCTGCCTCCGAAGCAAAAGAGAAAATGATGCAGAATATGCAGAACATGTGCTGCCCCGCTCCTGAGAAATCTGAGGAGAAGTAAGTACCAAGGGTGATGGATGACCGGGACAACCGGCATCCATCCCCGTTTTTTTTAACAAGAGAATTCGAGAGTTGGCGAACAATAAAACTCCATATCAAGGAAAGGATATTACAGTGAACATCAACAAAAAAGAGAGAATCAAACAGGCAGTTCGAGAAAGCTATTCAAAAGTGGCAACACAGGAGACCGTGAACTCGGATCTGAGTTCTGCACTCTCGTGCTGTGGACCTTCCGAAGCTCCTTCAGCCACAGAAACGGCCAATCCCTGCTGCGGACCGGAACTGACCCCGGAAAAGATGTCTGCCACCATGGGCTATTCAGCCGAGGAGATGCAGAGCGTTCCTGATGGCGCCAACCTGGGCCTCGGTTGTGGAAACCCGGTGGCGCTGGCATCCCTGAAAACAGGTGAGACTGTTGTTGACCTGGGAAGCGGCGGCGGTTTCGACTGCTTCCTGGCAGCTAAAGAAGTGGGTAAGACCGGCCATGTTATCGGTGTGGACATGACTCCGGAGATGATCTCCAAAGCCAGGTTCAATGCTGGAAAATCAGGTGCCGTGAACGTTGAGTTCCGACTGAGTGAGATCGAGCACCTTCCAGTGGCAGACAAAAGTGCGGACCTTATCATGTCCAACTGCGTCATTAACCTTTCTCCCGATAAAGAGAGCGTTTACAGCGAAGCATTTCGCGTTCTCAAGCCCGGTGGACGAATCTCCATCTCGGATATCCTCGCAACTACAGAGCTTCCCGACGAGATAAAGGAAGATCTGGACCTTGTGTCCGCATGCGTGGGTGGCGCCGAAACGATAGCCCAAACAGCCGAGATGCTCAAAAAAGTCGGATTTAACGATATTAGAATAACTCCCAAGGACGAAAGCCGCGAACTCCTCAACCAGTGGGCTCCGGAAGCGAAAGCCGTAGATTACGTAGTGTCGGCCTACATCGAGGCAGAAAAACCAAAGTAAAGACGAAGTATCAGCTACATCATCCCTAATTTTTTGCCATGTCATTCCCGTACCTTGACGGGAATGACTAATTACTATATTGTTAGTAAGCACTTACTTATATTTAGCTGGGGGGATTGAGCATGCCTGGACCATCAGATACTAGATTGAAGCTTCTTGAAGCAACACTTGAGTTGATATCGGAAAAGGGCTACCTGGGCGCCACAACCAGGGAGATAGCCAAGAGGGCCGGAGTCTCTGAGCTGACACTCTTCAGGAAGTTCGAAAAGAAGGAAAAGCTCTTTGAGGAGGTCTTGAAAACACAGACATTTCTCCCCCTCCTCAGGGAGACCGTTATTGAGGTGGAGGATCTGGAGCCAGCGGAGGCCCTGGAGACGATCGGGATCCGTTACCTTCAGACGCTCAAGGAACGCAAGATGTTCGTCAAGATAGTACTGTCTGAATTAAACACCTATCCCGAGAAGGTAAGGAACGTGCAGATGCAGTTTGTCCGGGAAATGGAGGGTACGCTGCAGGGCTACCTGGAAAAGCTTCAGAAGTCCGGTAAATTAAGAGCGGTTTCCCTGGAAGCGGCCGCTCGAACATTTCTCAGGATGCTTTTTTCCTTTTTCATCCTGGAAGAGATCATCAAGGACCAGAACATCTCCAGCAAGACACTGAAAAAAACCGTCCGTGAGGTTGTTGATATCTTCATGTACGGGACCGTGTCAAACCCCGTTACAGGCTAACTTGTTCAGGTGAGGGTAATATGTGGAAAATATTAAGATTAATACCGGCATTGCTCATCGCAGCTATCCTGGGCGTCCGGGAATGCACCGCCATGTCCCTTCAGGAAGGCTTGCAAATTGTCACCACTGAAGGGTGGGACGTTAAGATAGCCCGACAGAAGGAATCAGCTGTCGCTGCGGGAGTGCCCATGGCAAGAGCACGGCGGCTGCCTGCAATAGACCTCTTTGGCAGTCAGACTGTTCTTGCAAATCAACCCGAGGCGATCTCTACCCTGGGTGGATCATTTCCACTTTCAGAAAAGAGCTTCATCACCTACGGCTTAACAGCCAACCAGATACTTTATGATTTCGGAAGGACCGGTTCATCTCTTAAAGCGGCAAGGGAGGATCTTGCTGCACAAAGTTACAGGACTGAAGGATCCAGAAATACGGCTGCCCGTAATTTTGTCCTCGTATATATTTCCCTCCTCGAGGCGGAAAGGCTCCTTGAAGTAACGGAGCAGGAGATCACAACCTTCAGGATCCATCTCGATGACGCCAACGCTCTGTTCGACGAGGGAGTGGTAACTATAAACGACGTTCTTCAGGCCGAGGTGAAACTTGCGGACGCTCTCCAGAGAAACCTTACGGCAAAAAGTGACAGGGACCTCCTGGCAGCCAGGATAAACTTCATGATACTTCGTCCGCTATCTGACGCGGTTAATCCCCAAGAAATAAGCAATGTTACTCCGGTGGGTGAGATCTCCATCGATGAAGTTCATTTTCGGGCCCTGGAGACACGCCCGGACGTTAACGCCAAACGCCACGAGATAGAGTCAAAGACCGCCAGGCTCAGGGCCTTAAAGGCACAGCACTACCCCAGTATCTTCGCCAACGGCGGATACGAGTATCAGAAGAACCAGTACAGGGTGCACCAGGATAACTGGACCTTGACTGCCGGTATAAAGTTCAACCTCTATTCCGGCGGGTCAAAAAGCGCAGCTGTTACACGGGCTGAGGCTGAGCTCGAGGTTCTCAAAACTGAGGAGAGCAGGCTGTCTGATGCGGTCAGCCTTGACATTCAGGATGCTTATCTTGACTTGAAGACCGCCGCTCTGAAGGTGGCGGTAACCGAAAAAGCTGTCAAACAGGCCCGGGAGAACCTCAGGCTAAGAGAGCTTAGCTACGAAGAGGGAGTGGGCACCGGATCGGATGTCCAGGACGCGGTCGCCCTGCACGCTCTGGCAGAGCAGAACTACTGGCGGGCCGGATACGGCAGACAGAAAGCTCAGACAATGCTCCTTTATGCCGAGGGCGCGGACCTTGCTGTATATTACTCAAGGTAAAAGCCTTAACGCGCCCATTGAGAGCGCCCGAATCAATGAATGGCATATTATCATCGCGCCCGAGCATGGGCGCCCGGATCGATGACATGGATCGTGGGTCATCGAACCGTGAGGAAAGGGGAAACGACGCTTTTCCCTTTCCGTGGAGTGAAAAGCCGCTCACGGACTTTTTGCGACCCTAACAACAAATAACACGAGTTCAACGAAACGAAACCCGGAGGAAAGTGTGATGGAAAACGGTCAGGGGCCACCAGAAAACAGAGCCGCCAAAAAGAAAAAGGGCTTCGCTATATTTGGAGTTATTGCACTTGCGGGTCTTACAGTACTGTTCTTCTTCCGAGGATACTCCAAGACCCATATAAAGACGGATGACGCCTTTGTCGAAGGAGCCATCCACATCATCTCTTCACGAGTACCAGGAACTATCAGATCGGTCCTGGTCAGGAACAACCAACCCGTCAATACCGGCGACATGCTCGTTGAACTGGAAAAGGAGATCCTTTCCCAAAAGCTGGTTGAAGCCCAAGCTTCCTTCGAGGCAGAGAAGAAGCGCCTCGAAGAGAAAAAACTTCTTGTGGAAGCAAAAAAGGCAGGCATCGAAGCTGCGCGGGCGGCATTTGATAAAGTCCTGTCTTCTAAGGCAGAGCTCCAGGCAATGGTGTCCGTAAGGGCAGCAGAGGTGTCGGCCAGAGCCGCATCCAGGAAGCAGGCCGAGCTGGATCTTGCCAGAGCCGAAAACCTTCTCGAAAAAGAGGTGATCTCGAAAGAGCGTTACGACAGGGCAAAAACCAGGCATGACGGAGCACAAGCCTCTCTGGACGCAGCACTCAAATTGAAACTTCAATCGGAAGTGGCCCTCAAGGCCCACGAGAGCTCTATCCGGCAGGTAAGGGCTGCCCTGGAAGTGGAAAAAATACTATTTTTACAGAGTCAGACAGGTATAAAAACACAGCAGGAAATAGTAAGGAGACGACAGGCGCAGATGGAGATGGCAAAGCTGAGCCTGTCTTACACTGATGTAAAAGCCCCCGCGGCAGGCAAGGTGACCCGCAGATCGGTAGAGGTGGGAAATCAGGTTCAGGTGGGACAACCTTTCATGAGCGTAGTGTCGCTG
>VAPD01009763.1_pt1 | contig 13335 bp, 15 predicted proteins | sample 3393901 | NCBI WGS metagenome assembly VAPD01 (sample SAMN08290435, study PRJNA428436) | hydrothermal vent metagenome | isolation source: Deep-sea hydrothermal vent chimney | place: Atlantic Ocean: South-mid Altantic Ridge | depth 3034 m m | reverse complement strand
GTGGTCTGTTGGCGGATACGCCAGCTGTGACCATTGGTTGAATAGGCACAGGCGTCTCCGACGTCGATGACCTGGATAACACCCATGTAGGGACCCAGGCGTCGTACACCGTAGTATGGACTCATAGCAGCTTTGCGTGAGCCGAATGACCTCGCCTGATTATAACGGCAAAGCTCGGCACCCTGCACCAGAGTGCCGGGGAATGATCAGGTATTATCCAGTCCGTGTCGACCCGTCAGGCAACTGCAACTGCGATATTTGCCTGCATGATCTTCCGGTTGACGGACGCCTGAAGATTGACGATCCTGGGCTTACTGCCCCCCAGGTAATCGTCCAGACTGACCGTGGGGACTTTTTTCAGGTCGACCAGCGGGTACATGGTGCATTTTTCGCAGGCACGCAACATGGGTTGGGCGCCGGCCGGCGCTTTTCCAGCAGGCCGCTTGCGCAGATTGCAGCAGTTTTCGGTTCTCATATAGGCCTGTTGGGGAATGCAGTAAAAGATCATATTTATGGTCACCAGTTTGGATCCCTGCGATGGGATGTTGAAGCTGCTTTCGATAAAATAGAGCAGTTTACCAGACTCGTGGCAGCCTTACAACATTTACCGGGATTTCAACTGGTTATAAGCATCCCGGCAACGACTGCATTACAGGCCATTGCCCAGACAGCGCCTTTGCCGAAAATAGATCCAAGCCTGGCTGGTACAAGTCGGCTCAGAATTAGTGTTAATCAAATTATCACCTTGAAATAAGTGTCTTACAATTCGTATTGACAGCCCTGTTTGTTCACCTTATAAAGGTGAGGGAATTTAACAATGACTGCAACTATCAACGCCTGCGAGGAAAAATTATGGACTTCGATCAAGAGCTGGATGCACGTGGCATCAATTGCCCCCTGCCCATAATACGTGCCAAGAAAAGTATTGAAAGTATGGATAGCGGACAATTGTTACGTATTGTCGCAACCGATCCCGGATCCGTTAAGGACTTCCAGGCATTCTGTGAGCAAACAAAGAACGAACTGGTCGAACATACAGAAGCGGGTGGTGAGTATTTATTCCTGATCCGCAAAACTGCCTGATTCGTATTCATCAAATATAGCGATTAGTTTGTTTAGCCGCCTTATTCGACGGTCACCGATTTAGCCAGATTGCGGGGCTGATCGACGTCGGTGCCCTTCAATACGGCTACATGATAGGCCAGCAGTTGCAAGGGTATGGTGAAGACTATCGGAGCGACACAATCGCTGGTTGGCGCGACCGGTAGCACGGTACTGGTTTCGTCCGATGCCATACCTGCCTCCTGATCGGCAAACACCAGCATCTCGCCGCCGCGGGCACTGACCTCGTGCAGGTTGGATTTCAGCTTTTCCAGTAACTCGTTGTTGGGTGCGACAACAACAACCGGCATGGACGCGTCCACCAGTGCCAACGGTCCGTGTTTCAGTTCTCCGGCAGGATAGGCTTCGGCGTGAATATAGGATATTTCCTTGAGTTTTAGCGCACCCTCCATGGCTACCGGGTATTGAGCGCCACGCCCCAGAAAGAGCGCGTTGTTCTTGTCAGCAAAAGACTCGGATAGCAGCTGGATTTTTTCATCCAGCGCCAGTACATCCTCGATCTGGCGTGGCAGGTGTTCCAGCTCCTGAACCAGCCTGCGCTCAGTTTCTTCGCTCATACTGAAGCGGCGACCCAGCACGATGGTTAGCAGCATCAGCGCTGCCAGTTGGGTGGTAAAGGCCTTGGTGGATGCCACACCGATTTCCGGACCCGCACGGGTCATCAACACCAGGTCGGATTCCCGGGTCAGCGAGCTCTCCGGCACATTGCAAATGGTCAGCGACTGGCCGAAGCCCAGGTGCCTGGCCTCCTGTAAAGCAGCCAGCGTGTCGGCCGTTTCACCGGACTGGGAAATAGTGACAATCAGCGAGCTGTTACGTACCACCGGTTTGCGGTAACGGAACTCGCTGGCGACCTCCACACTGCATGGAATGCCGGCCAGCGATTCCATCCAGTAACGTCCAATCAGGCCGGCGTGATAACTGGTGCCACAGGCGATGATGTGCACACCCTGTACTTTTGCAAAAATCTGCGCAGCATCCGCGCCGAATGCGGCTTCCAGTACACGCCCCTGGTGAATTCGGCCTTCCAGGGTATCAGCAATAGCGCGGGGCTGTTCGTAGATTTCCTTGAGCATGTAGTGACGGTACTCACCGCGTTCCACTGCATCGGCTGACAACTCAGAACGGCGCTCGGCGCGCTCGACCAGTTCGCCGTCACTGTTATAAATCACCATGCCCTGGCTGGTAAGGTCGGCGACATCCCCGTCCTCGAGGAAAATGAAACGCTGCGTCACAGGTAACAGGGCAGCGACGTCGGACGCTATATAATACTCACCGATACCGACACCAATGACCAGCGGGCTACCGCGCCGTGCTGCAATCAGGCGATCCGGTTCAGAAATGCTGACAATACCCAGTGCATAGGCGCCCTCCAGGTCACTACAGGTATGTTTCACGGCTTCCAGCAGGTTATCGCCCTGGTCCAGGTGGTAATACACCTGGTGGACAACTACCTCAGTGTCGGTATCGGAGGTAAAGGTAAACCCCTGTTTCTTCTGCTGCTCGCGCAGGACTTCATGATTTTCGATAATGCCGTTATGCACCACAGCCACCTTGTTTTGACAGATGTGCGGGTGCGCGTTACTTTCGGTGGGTTTGCCGTGTGTCGCCCAGCGGGTATGCGCGATGCCGGTCTGACCCTGAACAGGGCTGCCATCATAGGCGTTTGCCAGTTCTGCAACTTTTCCCGTGGTGCGGAGACGTTCCAGTTCCGCACTGGAATTCACGACAACCATTCCTGCGGAGTCATAGCCACGGTACTCCAGTCGCTTCAAGCCTTCGAGGAGAATGGGCGCAACTTCACGCTGCGCGATGGCGCCTACAATTCCACACATGTCTACGATCCTGTCTTTTTGATTTACAGCAATCTAGCGGGCATCATTCGGTTTTCTTGACCGGACGTTTCCAGCCGATGCGCGTCTGTTGAGGACTGCGGCTTACAGTCAGCTCACCGGGCGGCACTTCACGGGTAATGGTCGAACCGGCACCAATCGTAGCTCCATCGCCTATTCTGACCGGCGCCACCAACTGCGAATCGGAACCGATAAAGACATCGTCGCCGATTTCGGTCAGGTGTTTGTAGGCACCATCATAGTTACACGTGATTGTACCGGCACCCACATTAACGTTCGAACCCATTCGGGTATCGCCGATGTAGCTGAGGTGATTCACCTTTGAACCCGTCGCGATACGAGACTTTTTGATTTCGACAAAATTGCCGATGTGAACCCGTTCGGCAAGTTCGGTTTCAGGACGAATACGGGCAAAGGGTCCAATACGCGACTGCTTGCCTATCACACCATCCTCGATGACACAGTTGGCAAAAATCTCGGCATCGTCACCAATGCTGGAGTTCTTTATATAACAATTGGGTCCGATGCGAACACGGTCACCCAGCGTGACCTTGCCTTCAACAACACAGTTGACATCAATAAAACTGTCATTGCCCGTTACAAGCTCGCCACGCACGTCTATCCGGTCAGGGTCTGCAAGCGTAGCGCCGCTGCGCATCAACTGTTCGGCCAGCCGGCGCTGGTAAACACGTTCCAGCGCAGCGAGCTGCACGCGGTCGTTTACGCCAAGAATTTCAACTTCATCTTCAGCGCTGACGCTGTCGACAGGCACCCCTTCATCAACCGCGATAGCAACCACATCGGTCAGATAATACTCGCCCTGGGCATTGCTGTTATCCAGCCGGTTCAACCAGGCGCGCAATTTTCCTGCGGGCGCCGCGAGGAAGCCGGTGTTGATTTCCCCGATAAGCAACTGTTCTTCGCTGGCATCTTTCTGTTCTACGATACCCGTCAGCCTGCCATCGACACCACGGATCATGCGACCGTAACCGAACGGCTTGTCCAGCATTGCAGTGAGAATCGATAAACTGCCTTGCTCCGCCTGAGCCACCAGCCCCGCAAGTGTCCCGGCTTTGACCAGGGGAACATCGCCATACAACACCAGCAATACATCATCGTCCTGTACCGAAGACATGGCCTGCTCGACTGCGTGCCCGGTCCCCAGCTGCTGCGCCTGCAGCACCCAGTTCACATCTTCGTGCTCAAGCGCTTCGCACACCTGTTCACCGCCGTGACCGTACACAACGTGAATGGTTGTTGAACCCAGTTCTTTTGCCGTGTGAATAACGTGTTGCAGCAAGGGTGAGCCACCGAGAGGATGTAAAACCTTGGGCAGGTCAGAGCGCATCCGCGTTCCCTGACCGGCAGCGAGGATAATGACACTTAGACTCATAGTGGGAACCAGTGGCTCATGGTCGGGCGAATCCGTATTTTACAGGAGCGGTACTATGATACTGCAATTCGCCGGCATAACAGTAGTCAACCAATTCAGTGCATTACCGGTGCGGAAACACCCTTCTGTGTCTCTTCTACCGTTGCATCCCGAATATCGGCAACAGTTACCGCATAAGTCAGCGTTTTACCCGCGAAAGGATGATTGCCGTCGACCGTTAATTTGTCGCCTTCGATTTTCGAAACGTTAAAAGTGCGCGTTTCTCCCTGTTCATTCTGCATCTGGACTTCTGCACCGACCCGCCGGAGCTCGGGGGGAACGTTTTGTATGTCATCGGTAAACGTAAGGTTTGGATCGTGAGGACCAAAGGCTCTTTCCGGCTCCAGCATCACTTCGACGGAGGCACCGATATCCTTGCCATCCAGCGCTGCCTCCACCTCCGGAAACATCTGGTTAGGGCCACCGTGCACGTAAAACACGGGGATATCCGACTGTTCCAGGATAACGCCGGATTCATCAACAATGGAATAGGTGATCGCCACCACCTTGTGCCTGTCTACCACCGGAGCACTCATAAAAATGGACCTAGCGCCTGGCCTTGTCTCGAATGTGCTGGATGGTACGCAGCTGGGCGACGGCTTCAGCCAGCTCGGCCTGTGCCCTGGCGTAATCGAAATCGCTCTTCTTGTCGATCATGGCCTTTTCGGCGCGTGCCTTGACCTTCTGCGCGGCCACTTCGTCGATGTCGGCGGCGCGCATGGCGGTATCGGCCAGCACTGTCACCACGTGCGGCTGGATTTCCAGCATGCCTCCCGAAACGTAGAAGAACTGTTCTTCCTGGCCTTCCATCTGCACGCGCACCTCACCCGCTTTCAGACGTGTGAGCAGCGGTGTATGCCGTGGCGCGATACCGACCTCGCCCATTTCTGCCGGCGCGAACACCATATTGGCGGTGCCGGAAAAAATCTCCGCCTCAGCGCTGACGATGTCGACGTGTATGGTCATAGCCATAGTTTAAACCTTTCCTGACTACTAGAGCGACTTGGCTTTTTCGACAGCTTCATCGATGGTACCGACCATGTAGAAGGCCTGCTCGGGCAGGTCGTCATAGTCACCGGCAATAATGCCCTTGAACGCTACGATGGTATCTTTGAGCGAGACGTACTTGCCGGTCGCACCGGTAAAGGTCTCCGCCACAAAGAACGGCTGCGACAGGAAGCGCTGGATCTTGCGCGCGCGGGTCACGACCTGCCTGTCTTCTTCCGACAGTTCGTCCATGCCGAGGATGGCGATAATATCGCGCAATTCTTTGTAACGTTGCAAGGTACCCTGTACCGCGCGTGCGGTATCGTAGTGCTCGTTACCAACCACCAGCGGATCGAGCTGGCGAGAGGAGGAATCGAGCGGGTCAACAGCCGGGTAGATACCCAGCTCCGCGACCTGGCGGGACAACACCAGCGTTGCATCAAGATGCGCGAAAGTGGTTGCCGGCGACGGATCGGTCAAATCATCCGCAGGCACGTACACGGCCTGGAAGGAGGTGATGGAACCGGTCTTGGTGGAAGTGATGCGCTCCTGAAGTGTGCCCATTTCTTCCGCCAGTGTCGGCTGGTAACCTACCGCGGATGGCATACGGCCGAGCAGTGCAGATACCTCGGTACCGGCCAGCGTGTAGCGGTAAATGTTATCGATGAACATCAGCACGTCACGACCTTCGTCACGGAAGTTTTCCGCAATGGTCAGACCGGTCAGCGCCACGCGCAGGCGGTTGCCCGGTGGCTCGTTCATCTGGCCATACACCAACGCCACTTTTTCCAGAACGTTGGCTTCCTTCATTTCATAGTAAAAGTCGTTACCTTCGCGGGTACGCTCGCCGACACCGGCGAACACCGAAAATCCGGAGTGCTCGATAGCGATGTTACGAATCAGCTCCATCAGGGTAACGGTCTTACCCACGCCGGCACCACCGAACAGGCCGATCTTGCCGCCCTTGGCGATCGGCATGATGAGGTCAATAACCTTGATACCGGTCTCGAGGATTTCCAGGCTGGCGGCCTGCTCTTCGTAGGTCGGCGGGGTGCGGTGAATCGGCATCTTCTTGTCAAAATCTACAGGGCCGCATTCGTCGATCGGGTTACCGAGCACATCCATGACCCGACCCAGGGTACCCTGACCGACCGGTACCGAAATTGGTGATCCGGTGTTGGCCACGTTGATGCCACGCTTCAAGCCATCGGTTGACCCCATGGCGATGGTACGTACCACGCCGTCGCCCAGCTGGCCCTGCACTTCCAGCGTCAACCCGGCGTCATCCACCAGCAACGCATCGTAAACCTTGGGTACGGCATCACGCGGAAATTCCACGTCGACCACGGCGCCGATGATTTCAACAATGTTTCCGGAACTCATTGAGTAAGTCCTCTTAATATAAAATAATTAAACCGCTGCAGCACCCGCGACAATTTCCGACAGTTCCTGGGTAATCGCCGCCTGGCGGGCCTTGTTATAGACCAGCTGCAATTCGTCGATGAGGGTGCCGGCATTATCCGACGCCGCTTTCATGGCCACCATGCGCGCTGCCATTTCACAGGCGATGTTCTCCACCAGACCCTGGTAGACCAGTGATTCGATGTAGCGCATCAGCAAACCATCCATCACAGTCCTGGCGTCCGGCTCGTAGATGTAATCCCAGTGATGCTTCAGTTCCTCATCGCTGTCATCACCCACCACCGGCAGCAATTGCTCGACCGCCGGGTTCTGTGTCATGGTGTTAAAAAAGACGTTGTTAGCCAGGTACAGACGGTCGATGTGACCTTCATTGTAGGCATCCAGCATCACTTTCACAGAACCGATCAACTCTTCCACACGCGGCGTATCACCGAGGTGTGAATTTTCCGATACCACGTTGCCGCCCATACGCTTGAAGAAACCCATCGCCTTGCTACCAATAACGGACAGGTCAATATCCAGGTCCTGGCCACGCCATTCTTTCATCGAACGGACAGCCGTCTTGAACAGGTTGGTGTTCAGACCACCACACAGGCCGCGATCGGTGGAAACCACAATCAGACCTACGCGCTTTGCCTCGCGCTCGATCAGAAAAGGATGCCTGTATTCCGGATGTGCCTTGCCCATGTGTGCAACCACGTTAAGCATTTTTTCCGCGTACGGTCGTGAAGCACGCATCCGATCCTGCGCCTTGCGCATCTTGCTCGCCGCCACCATTTCCATGGCCTTGGTAATCTTCTGAGTATTCTGAATACTCTTTATCTGGGTGCGTACTTCTTTCGCGCCAGCCATTGCTTTCGTCCCGGTTCAGTTAGTAGGCGCCGTTGGCCTTGAAGTCTTCAACGATGGTGCGCAACTTTGCTTCCACATCATCGTTGTAGTCAGGGTTGGCGTTGAGGGCCTCCATGTCACTGCCGAAGCTGGACTTGAAGTGCGCCAGCAGCGCGCTTTCAAACGCCACGATCTTGTTCACCTCGACATCGTCCAGGTAACCTTCATTGGCAGCGAACAGCGACAGCGCCATTTCCGAGACTGACAGGGGCGAATACTGTGCCTGCTTCATCAGCTCGGTAACACGCTGGCCGCGTTCCAGCTGCTTGCGTGTGGCTTCGTCGAGGTCGGAAGCGAACTGTGCGAATGCCGCCAGCTCGCGATATTGCGCCAGTGCCAGTCGTATACCGCCACCGAGTTTCTTGATGGCCTTAGTCTGCGCCGCACCACCTACACGCGACACCGACAAACCGGCGTTGATGGCGGGCCGGATGCCTGCGTTGAACAAATCAGACTCGAGGAAGATCTGACCATCGGTGATAGAAATAACATTGGTCGGCACGAACGCCGACACGTCACCTGCCTGGGTCTCGATGATCGGCAGCGCGGTCAACGAACCGGTCTTGCCTTTCACTTCACCATTGGTAAATTTTTCTACGTATTTCTCGTTGACTCGCGCGGCGCGTTCCAGCAATCGTGAGTGCAGGTAGAACACGTCGCCCGGGTAGGCTTCACGACCCGGCGGACGACGCAACAGCAACGATACCTGGCGGTAGGCCCAGGCCTGCTTGGTCAGATCGTCATAAATAATCAGTGCGTCTTCACCACGGTCACGGAAGTATTCGCCCATCGCACATCCGGTGTAGGGTGCAATGTATTGCATGGAGGGTGAATCAGCTGCACCGGCTGACACAACGATGGTGTGCTCCATGGCGCCGTGCTCTTCGAGCTTGCGCACCACCGACGCCACGGATGAATTTTTCTGGCCGATTGCGACGTAGATACATTTAACGCCGGTGCCCTTCTGGTTGATAATGGCATCGATAGCAACGGCGGTCTTGCCGGTCTGGCGGTCACCGATAATCAGCTCGCGCTGGCCACGGCCGATGGGCACCATGGCATCGATGGCTTTCAGTCCGGTCTGTACCGGTTCGTTCACAGACTGACGCTCGATAACGCCGGGCGCAATCTTTTCGATCGGTGAATTGAATTCTGATTCAATCGGACCTTTACCGTCAATCGCCGTGCCCAGCGAATCAACCACGCGTCCCAGCAATGCCGGGCCCACCGGCACTTCCAGGATGCGGCCGGTGCACCTGGCCTTGTCACCTTCGGAAATCGACTTGTAGTCGCCGAGCACAACCGCACCGACCGAATCGCGCTCCAGGTTCAGCGCCAGTCCGTACAGCTCGTTGCCAAAGTCGATCATCTCGCCCTGCATGGCATCGGCCAGGCCGTGGATGCGGGTGATACCGTCGGTCAGGCTGACCACAGTACCTTCACTGCGCGCCTCGGATGTGGCATCGAAACCTTCGATGCGTTTCTTGATCAGATCGCTGATCTCGGATGGGTTCAGTTGCATTGCTTGCGTCCTATTTTAGTGAACCAGGGCACTGGAGAGCTGGCGCAGGTGTTCCACAGCCGACCCGTCGATAACAAGGTCGCCTGCGCGGATCACTGCACCACCCACCAGGTCTTCGTTCACGGAACAATTCAGTTGCACGTCGCGGCCGAGGCGTTTCTTCAGAGCGTCGGCGATCGCGCTCTTCTGCGCTTCGCTCAGCGGCATGGCGGAAATCACTTCGGCATCCACAGTCCCCTCTGCTTCATCGCGGAACAGGTTGTACAGCATGGCGATCATCGGCAGCTGCCCGAGCCGGCCATTTTCCACCAGCACGTTCAGCAGATTGACTGCGCTGTCACCGATGTCATCACCGCAGGCGCGGATAACCAGCGCAGCGGCATCACTTTTGCCAAGGCGTGGATTGGCCAGCAGCGTCTTCATAGTGTCGTTGCTGACTACCGCAGCCATCAGCGCCAGGCGGTCCGACCATTCCTGTAACTTGCCATTGCTGTTCGCCAGCTCGAACACGGCCCGTGCATAGGGCCGTGCCAGTGCCGCGTCGCCTTCCGGCGCATCTGCGTGCTGGGCGTTAGTGTCTGTACCTGCCATAGCTGTTACCTAGATCCGTGCGACCAGATCTTTCAGCAGCTCGTCGTTGGCCGAAGCATCGAGTTCACGTTTCAGGATGCGTCCGGCGCCGGCGGTGGCGATGCTCACCACCTGGCCGCGCAGGGCTTCCCTGGCACGATTGACTTCCTGCTCCATCTCCGCCATAGCCGAGGCCTTGATGCGCTCGGCTTCTTCACGTGCTTCAGCCTTGGCTTCCTCGACGATCTCGGCACCGCGTTTCTCGCCGCGGCTGATGATCTCGGTTACCTGCTGCCTGGCCTCGTGCAGGGTTTCAACGGCTTTTTTCTGTGCCAGTTCCTGCTCGTGACGGCCACGGTCTGCGGCTGCCAGCCCTTCGGCAATCTTGCCCTTGCGCTCGTCGAGCGCCGCCATGATCGGTGGCCATATAAACTTCATGCAGAACCACACGAACACCAGGAAGGTGATACTTTGGCCGATCAGTGTCGCGTTGAAATTCATGGTTGATCCTCGCGTTCAGAGTTCAGGCGCCGACGACTGCAAACATGACGTACAGGGCCAGACCGACAGCAATCATAGGTACCGCATCGACCAGACCCATGACGATGAAGAACTGGGTGCGCAGCATCGGAATCAGTTCCGGCTGGCGTGCGGCGCCTTCCAGAAAGCGGCCACCCAGGATGCCGATACCGACAGCGGCACCCAGCGCGCCCAGTCCCATCATCAGGGAGGCGGCGATATAAAGCAGAGCGTTTTCCATGTTTATCTCCTAGTGTCTGAATTCAATAAGTAAAAACTGTGTTTAATGATGTTCCTGGGACGCCATATCCAGGTACACGATAGTCAGGGTCATGAAGATGAAGGCCTGCAAGGTGATAATCAGGATATGGAAAATGGCCCAGCCGAGTTGCAGCAGACCGCCAAAGGTACCCAGCACAATGCCGCCGCTGTACATCAGCGCAATCAGAATGAAGATCATTTCACCCGCGTACAGGTTGCCGAACAGTCGCAGCGACAGCGACAACGGCTTGGAGATCAGCGTCACGCTCTCCAGCAGCAGGTTGACCGGCATCAGGATCTTTGGGAATGGCTGAAAGGCCAGCTCGCCGAAAAACCCACCCAGGCCCTTCATCTTGACGCTGTAGTACAGCACAAGCACGAAAACCGACAGCGACAGGCCGAAGGTGACGTTGGGGTCGGTAGAAGGTACGACCTTGAGGTAACTCACGCCCAGCAGGCCCGCCAGCCAGGGCAACCAGTCGATCGGGACCAGGTCCATAACGTTCATCAGGAGCACCCAGACAAATATAGTCAGGGCCAGCGGTGCGACCAGCGGGTTTTTACCGCTGAACGAACCGCGCACACTGTCGTCGATGAATTCGACAATCCACTCGACGAAGTTCTGCCAGCCGCCCGGCACACCGGCGGTGGCAGTTTTCGCCACCTTGCGGAAGCTCCACAGGAACAGCACCCCCAGCCCGATGGAAAACAGCATGCTGTCAACGTTGATGGACCAGAAACCCATCTCGGCGAGATCCTCAGTGCCATGCGCGATACCCCAGTGGCCGTCCGCATGCTGACCATAGGTCAGGTTGGTCAGATGGTGCTTTATATATTCTGCTGAAGAGTGGGGTGCGGTCGAGGACATGGTTTTACTTCTGCTCTAACTGTTTGATTCCCGTAATTACCATCACAAGCTGACCACCGATGAATCCGGTCAGCAACGCCAGCGCCTCAAACCGCAGCGCCCCCAGCCCGAAGGCAAACAACAGGGCAACCAGCAGAAATCGCTGTACCATACAACTATAACCGGCCACCAGGCTCTGCTGGGGCGTTCGCTCCGTGGCCAGTGCGTCGCGTCGCGCACAGCGCGCTAAAAACAGCGCATTGGCGGCCGCAACACCACCACCGAACCACACGGATACGGCAGAAAAAATATCGAAGATGACAAGAAACACAGCTGAAGTGACCCCTGCCAGCAGGAACTGGTAGAGCAACAGCCTGCGAATCCCGGTATCCAACGGTGTTTCGGCTCGATCCTGCCCTGAAATATCAGGGGGCAGTCACACGTCCACCGGGGTTAACCGGTAGGGAGCGGCGGCGATTATAAGGATCGTCGATAGGTGGGGTCAACAACTTGTATAGCCTTTGTGGGTATTCTCTGTATCTCTAACGGATATGTTCGAGAATACCATCGAGTTCGTCCAGGCTGTTGTAACTGATGACCAGCTTGCCCTTGCCTTTCTGGCCCTGCTGCACCTGCACCGGAGCGCCGATACGGTCCGACAGGCCCTGTTCCAGGCTGACAAGGTCCGGGTCACGACGTGGCGGTGTTTTTTTGCCGCCGGGCTGGCTTTCGGCCGCCAGCAGCTTTTTTACCAGGCGCTCGGTTGCCCGGGCCGAAAGCCCCTGATCGACCACCTGGCGGGCGGCATCCGCCTGCCGGGTACCGCTCAGCGCCAGCAGCGCCCGGGCATGCCCCATATCCAGCTCACCGCGTTGCACCATGCCGGTTGCAATCTCGCCCAGCTCCAGCAGCCGCAAAAGGTTGGATACCGCGGCGCGTGAGCGTCCCACTGCCTCCGCCGCCTGCTGGTGGGTCATCTCGAACTCACCGATCAGCCGTTCCAGCGCGTGCGCTTCTTCGAGCGGGTTCAGGTCCTCGCGCTGGATATTCTCGATCAATGCTACCGCGATGGCGGTACGATCATCCATATCCCGCACCACCACCGGCACATCCCGCAATTCCGCCAGTTGCGCGGCACGCCAGCGGCGTTCGCCAGCGACAATCTCGTAGTGACCAGCACCGATCGGCCGTACTACGATGGGCTGCACCACGCCCTGGGCACGGATCGAATCCGCGAGATCTTCCAGGCTGTCATTGTGCATATCGACTCGCGGCTGGTACTTGCCGCGCTGCAGTTGTTCCACACCCAGGGTATGCCTTTCGCCGTCTGCTTCGCCAGACACCGCTGTCAGCGGTGCGGCGACTGGTTTCGACGCTGTTCTTGAGGGCCCCAGCAACGCATCGAGCCCGCGACCCAGTCCTCGTTTTCTTGCTGCCATAACCAATAGATCTACCTTAGTTAGTGAATGCTGCCGTAATCAGGATCCCAGCGCTTCAGCCCTGGGTTCGTCAGGCTGACTCGCCTGCTGCTGGCGACGCACCATTTCCGCGGCCAGCGCGAGGTAGGCAATAGCGCCACGTGATGTCTTGTCGTATTTGAGTATCGGGATGCCGTAGCTGGGCGCTTCAGCAAGCCGTATGTTACGCGGGATAATGGTGCGATACACCTTGTCGCCAAAATGCTCGAGCAGTTGCCGGGACACCTCGTTGGCCAGGTTGTTGCGGGCGTCGAACATGGTGCGCAGCAGGCCCTCGATTTCCAGCCCGGGATTGACCACATCGCGGATTTTTTCGACGGTTTCCAGCAGCGCGCTGAGCCCTTCCAGCGCATAGTATTCGCACTGGATGGGGATAAATACCGCATTGGCCGCTGTCAGCGCATTCAGCGTCAGCATGTTCAGCGCAGGCG
>VAPD01006284.1_pt1 | contig 13532 bp, 15 predicted proteins | sample 3393901 | NCBI WGS metagenome assembly VAPD01 (sample SAMN08290435, study PRJNA428436) | hydrothermal vent metagenome | isolation source: Deep-sea hydrothermal vent chimney | place: Atlantic Ocean: South-mid Altantic Ridge | depth 3034 m m | reverse complement strand
ATTGCTTTGGTCGGCATGGGCTGTATTTTAGCGATTGCCAGTGTTATCGCCGTTAGTTATTCATTACCGCATATCTTCTCCGAGATTTTTAACCTACCAGCCGACACAGTACTCAATGGTTATGTGTTCGAGAAGCTACAAGAGTGGTCTCGTTTTTTACCCTATGTGTTTGGTCTATTACTTGGACTATTAATCGGTATGGAGATCCCGCTGATTGCGCGTATTCGCCAGCAAGTGTATGGCCGCTTTTTAGAAAATAATGCAGGTACCATTTATGGCGCTGATTATATTGGTGCTGGCGTTGGTGCTGCTATTTGGGTGAGCATTATGCTGGCGATGCCTATTATGCAAGCAGCAGCTTGGACGGCGTTGTTTAATATTATTGCTGGTCTGGTATTTTTATGGCGCTATCATCAACATGTTCGCTTCGCTAAGCTACTGCTGGTTTGCCATGTGCTGTTGTTGGTGTTTTTTGCGTTTGTGCTCGTGCTTGGTACTAGCTGGATGAAAAACCTCAGTAATGTTTTATACAAAGACAAAGTCATTTACTCGCAAGCAACTAAGTATCAGCACTTGGTGTTAACTGAGCGTTTGAGTCGCAATCAGCCGAATGCAATTACCGATCTTTATCTCAATGGTCGTTTACAGTTCTCAAGTGTGGATGAGCAAATTTATCATTCAATGCTTGTCTATCCTGCAATGCTCGCCTCAAATCGTCACGACCGCGTACTGATCATCGGTGGTGGTGACGGGCTTGCATTGCGTGATGTTCTGAAGTGGCCAGTAAAGCATGTCACCTTGGTTGGCCTAGATGGTCAACTGTTAAACTTATTTGGTAATGATGTGGGCGACTATGATGCGCCAGAAAAGATCAGAACACGTTTAGCAACCCTTAATAATCACTCTATGAGTGATCCTCGCGCTGAAATACGTACTGCTGATGCCTTTTTAGAAGTTGAAGCTATGCTGGCAAAGGGCGAGCGTTTTGACACTATTTTAATTGATTTACCAGACCCTAATCACCCTGATCTCAACAAGATGTACAGTGACTATTTTTATAATCATGTGCGTCAGTTGCTCGCGCCTGACGGGGCTGTGGCCGTGCAATCAACATCGCCTTATCATGCGAAGAAAGCCTTTTTGAGTATCGCTAAAACAATGAAAGCTGCGGGCTTTGGTTATGTTGAGCAATATCAACAAAATATTCCTTCATTTGGTCAATGGGGTTGGACAATCGCGACGACTGCTGGTAAATCAGCAAGCCAACGAATTCGTGAAACTAATGAATTACCCGTGCCATCTCGTTGGGTAAGCAAAGAATATTTATTAGCTTCTTTTGTATTTCCGAATCATTTTTTTGAACAAATAAATACGATTGAAGTCAATAGATTAGGCTCTGGAACCTTGTACGATTATTACCGCCAAGCATGGCAAGTTGAAACCGAATTGTACAAAAATTGATATTTTACAGTTGACATAATATGTCGACTATGCAAATCTTAACTCAAGACATAATATGTCAAAACGAAAAAGGTGAGACATGGAATTAAATGAACTATCAATCAAATTAGCGTCTTTTGAAACCGAAGGTGTGAGCTTTGAGTCTTTCTTGATTGCCAATCCAGGTGAGCAAGATGTGTTACAAGTTATCGTCGATGGGAATGATGAGTTACCTATCTTTGTTACTCAAACAGAAGAGCAATTACTGTGTATTAGCTACCTGTTTGCCGAAAACGAAGTACAAGCAGATATGCGTAATGAGTTAAACGAAACGTTACTACGTTTAAATGTACCAATTCCATTAAGCGCATTTGCAAAAATTGATGATAAATACGCTATTTTTGGCGCACTATCGGTTAATTCATCGTTTGATGATATTACCCATGAGTTGGTAACACTGGCAGACAATGCGATTGATGCACTTGAAGCCGTGACCATTTATTTAAACGATTAATTAGCAATTTCTGGAGTTAAGATTATGAGTATTTTAAAGAAACTATTTACAGCTGTACGTGGTGGCGCTCGTGAAGCAGGACAAGCAATTGTTGATGCAAACGGTATCCGTATCTTTGAACAAGAAATTGCTGATGCACAAAATGCCTTGCAGCGTGCTAAGAAAAGCCTGACTGAAGTGATGGCAAAAGAGATGCAAACAAAGCGTAAAATTAGCGCATTAGATGCATCAATTGCAGAGCACGAAGCGTATGCAGGCCAAGCACTTGAAAAAGGCAATGAAGCACTTGCATTAGAAATCGCAGAAAAAATCGGTGATTTTGAAGCAGAGAAAGCTGAAAATGAAGACGTGTTAGCTGGTTTTAGTAACCACATTGTGCAACTAAAGCAACAAGTTAAAGATGCAGAAAAGTCGATTAAAGAAAATCAGCGCCAATTAACAATGGTTAAAACGACTGAAAGCGTGCAACAGGCTACAATGGCTGTTAACAGCACGCTAAATACTAATAGCTCATCAATGACATCAGCACGTGAGTCTCTTGAGCGTATTAAGCAGCGTCAGCAAGACCGCCAAGACCAGTTAGGTGCGGCTAAGCAATTAGAAGCGGATACTAACGGCGATGATTTAAGAGCGAAAATGGCTGAAGCGGGCATTGGTGATACCAATCCGAAAAGCGCGGATATTTTGGCGCGTATTAAAGCAAAACAAAATAGCTAATCTGTTAGCGGAAAAACAAAAGGTAACCCACGCACTGGGTTACCTTTTTTGCTTCAACAAGGAGTCAGCCAATGTTTAACTTTTTCAAATCTAAAAAAGCCCCAGAGCGTCAACTCACTGAGCCTAGCCAATTACTTGTTGGTGATATGCTAACAGTGATTGATTCGTTCGCTTACCCAAGCTGGTTAAAAGGACAGACACTGCGTGTTATTGATGTGCAAACGTATCAGTATCAGCGTAGTGCAGAGTATGAGTTGGTACTCGAAAGCGAATCTGGCCAAGTGGTGTTTTTGCAAATTGAGTCAGATGACGGTGAACAATGGGCAAACTTTGCGATCAAAATTCAACGCGATGATGTTGATGAGATTTTTACCCTTGATGAGTTCGCTCGTATTTTTGATGAAGACGAATTAACGGCAATTAGTGTGCAAAATAACCCAGAGCGTTTTAGTCACTTTTTAGCATCGAGCTATAAACAATCAGAAGCACCTTATGTGTGTTATTTCCACAACAAAGATTACCGTAATAAGCCTTTACCTCGATATGAAGATGAAGGTGGTGAGCCGTGTGAAATGATCTGTTTAAGCTCTGACGATGAATCGCATAGTCTAAATATTGAGATCTGGGAAGGCGGTGAGACAGAAGTATCACTGACGTTAACTAGACCAATTAGCGATATTGTTGACTTATTTCCAGGGGATGCCAAGTGAGTGATGCAAAAGCCAAATGGCAGCGTCAGGAGCAAGCTGTTAGAGCCACACAAATGGCATTTGATTTAAGTTCTGAAGTGCAAAAATCAATTAAAAAGCAAGCCATTGACCAAGAGCTTACCCCCTCAGATATGATCCGTAAGATTTTGGAACTCGACGTTAAGTCGAAAAAAACCAGACAGCGTTTATCGTTTAACTTAAATGATGAAGAAATTGCCTTATTGGCTGAGCGGTTTGGTGTCGCTGCTGATGATAAGCGCGCAGTGAAACAACAAGTTGCTGAGTTACTGATTGCACATAGTAAAAAAAGCTAAGGTTTTGCCTTTACTTCTTTAAGCCCTTACACTGAGAAAAGATGTTTTAACGAAGTGGCATAACTGTGGATATTATTTTACTTGCTTATTTAGTTATTTTTGCATTATTTGGCACCGCGGCAAGTTACTTTGTACGTTACATTTACGCTTACTGGGTGCATAACACGATGCACATAAAATACATTTATAAGGCCGGTATTTGCATCATCAGTGTGGTGATAATATCCGGCCTTATTGCATTATTTACTTAATCTCGATTGCTTGGCACTGCTGTGAAATACACAGCGACTGTACAGGCAGTACAGGCGAGCAATCATTCACAGTTAAGGACTGTTCTGCGTTTTTTTCTGCCATTGTAATTCGCTCGGCAAGTTGCTCAGCCTGTTCTTGCGCTGTGTTTAAGGTTGAATAAACAACGTAGCGGCTTGGCCCTCCACATGCTCGTTCTCCAACTTCTAATACCTTACACTGGAAAGTTGCTGTGCAGCGATTGTTGCTCGCTAATTCGTTCAATTGTTCATTTAAATCGCTTAAATCAACCTTACTAGAATTGCTTGATGTTGTTGTTTCACAACCTGTTAATGCTATTACCGCAAATATACCAGTAGTGATGAAAAGTTTTTTTAACGTTGAACGAACCATTATTGCTTATTCCTTAGTACACACTTTGCGCAGAGCCATCGATTTTAACACAAGTGTTATTAGAACACTGCGTACCGGGTGTGGTTAAATGCTGACAAATACTCATCATGTCGTTCACTGCATTAAATTGTTTTTCGAGGGCTGTGATGTCTTTTGCAAGTTTTTCAACCTCAGCTGTATTAGCTGTTTTAGTTGAATAAATAATAAAGTTACTTGGGCCACCACAAGCGCGACTACCTACAGGGAGCACTTTACATTGGCTGCTGTTATCACAGCTAGGGTCATCAATAAGTTGATTTAGTTGTTCATGTGTAGACTTAATCGTGGCTTGGTCTGGCGCAATGTTGTTAACATCAACAGCTGATTTTTTTACTTCAACGGTTTTTTGAGGATCAATAACTTTATTGCGATTGCTTGTAGTTTCGGCTTGCTCATTAATGACTGCATCTGAGCAGGCAGTGAGTAAAACAGGAAATAAAATAGCCAATAGAGGATAGCGCATAACATACCTAAAAATCGTTGAATAAGTACTCACTATCATACACATTGCTCAAAGTGGGGCAATAAAAACGTTAGCTTTCAGTAAGTAGCTCTGTATTCACAGAGCTACAGTAAGATGAAAGTTTTATACCGCTCCACAATAAGTAGATATTACAAACCACCTTGGGTTAGTTTGGCAGGGTTAAGTAACTCGCTCAGTTCTTCACGCGAAATATCAGTATGCTCTGCAGCAACATCGATAATTGGACGGCCTTCTTGGTAAGCTAATTTGGCAATTTTTGCTGCTTTGCTATAGCCGATCACCGGATTGAGCGCGGTAACCAGAATAGGGTTTTTCGCGAGCGCTTTATCAACATTGCTTTGGTTTACTTTAAAGCTAGCAATCGCTTTGTCCGCAAGAGCTTCACTGCTATTGGCAAGCAGTTCGATACTTTGCAGAATATTTAAGGCAATCACAGGTAGCATCACATTGAGCTCAAAGTTACCCGCTTGGCCAGCTACGGTTATGGTGGCATCATTACCAATTACTTGTGCGCTGACCATAGCCGCAGCTTCTGGGATCACAGGGTTTACTTTACCTGGCATAATTGAAGAACCAGGCTGTAAGGCTTCAAGCTCAATTTCGCCAAGACCTGCAAGTGGACCTGAGTTCATCCAGCGTAAGTCATTGGCTATTTTCATTTGTGCTACTGCCAAAACTTTGAGCTGACCTGAAAGCGCAACAATGGCGTCTTGTGACCCTATGTTATAAAAAAAGTTTTTGCTAGGGCTAAAGCGAATTCCTACATTCTCACTTAAATGCTGACAAAATTCACTGGCAAATGCTGGGTCGGCATTAATACCGGTACCAACGGCTGTACCACCTTGCGCAAGTTCACAAACTCGTTCGAGTGTTTGGCGAATGCCAGTCATTGCATGATCCACTTGTAACTGCCATGCAGCGAGTGTTTGTGCAAAACTCACAGGCATAGCGTCCATTAAGTGAGTACGGCCGGTCTTAACGATATGGCCCACTTCGGCTTGTTTATTTTGTAGACTTTGACTGAGCCTATCGAGTTTAGGAAACAGTTCATAAATGATGTTAATGGCGCTGCTTACTGCAATAGCCGTAGGGATCACATCATTTGAGCTTTGTCCCATATTCACATCATCGTTGGGGTGAATAGTCTCGCCTGCTAATTCACTGGCTAGTGTGGCAATCACTTCATTAGCATTCATATTTGAGCTTGTGCCAGAACCTGTTTGGAATACATCAACAGGAAACTCTGAAAAATGTTTACCGTCGATAATCGCTTGGCATGCTTGCTCAATGGCTTTGGCTTTACTTTGGCTTAAATGGCCTAATGCTGCGTTACTTTGTGCAGCGGCTTGCTTAATGTACGCGAGGGCGGTGATAAATTGCTTAGGCATGGCTAAGCCACTAATTTTAAAGTTGTTGATAGCGCGTTGCGTTTGAGCTTGATACAAAGCATTGGCAGGGACTTGTAACTCACCCATGCTATCAGATTCGGTTCTAAATTGGCTCATAAACACTCCTAAATCGGGTTAAATTCTTGGCTGAGAAGGCACGCTTCTCGCTCCAAACTGAAATACTTTTCAATACAGTTATGAGTTTTGTAGTAACGCTTTAGCGCAAGTTGCGGTTTATAAAGCTGAGCTAAACATTGTTTACGAATTGCATTATGCACTAATGAATCACACATTTTTTCAAGTAGTTCATGAAAGGTGCGTCTTAGATACAGCTCTTGCAAAATAAAGTTGTGATGCTTTTCGTAATAGCGTGAAATGTTTAAACCCGCTTCAACATAGTTAGCAACAAGTGCAGGGGCATGTAGCCCAGGTCTTTGGCAAACACATTTCATTTGCCGCTGATAATGGAGCATAGCATTGTGAGAGTGCATAGAAAACCGATTAACTGTAATGATAATTGTTATCATTACAGTTAATCGGTTTTAGTGCAAGTTTTATGTAGAGTTATAAAGCTTGAAGTGACTAACTGTTTTGGTTTAATTGTAACCAAGAATAAAAATCTGGTCTGTTTCATGTTTTTTCGGCGCCTGTACATTTTCTTTGTTACATTGAGAAAGAAGGTCGATTACAGTTGCTCTGTCATCACAACTTGTTAAGGCGGCTTTTTCGCTTTCTGCTCGCTCACTGGCGGCAAGTGCTGCATCTACAGCGGTGTAGGGTGAAATATACATAATGTATCTCCAGTTGGTTAATTCATAGAATAAATAGCATAAGCTGTACCAGTCTTTATAAAAGTCCTTAACCCAATGAAAATATTGAATTTATAATTTTAAGCTATAAATTACCCGCGACTTTACGGGTTATTTTTGCTTTACTGTTGTGCACTGATTACCAAACATGGTGCACTAATTTGTATGGATAAACCCTTCTCTCAAGCCTGTGAAAACAACAAATTACCTATTTTAAACGTATTAGAAGCGTTCTTTTGTGATGTGACGGATGTATTAGAGGTCGGCTCAGGTACAGGGCAACATAGTGTGCATTTTGCAACGCATTTAGCACATTTACAGTGGCATTGTAGTGATCGCGAGGTTAATCACCCTGGGATTTTACAGTGGCATCAAGAAGCTGCACTAACGAATTTGCATGCGCCACTCACACTCGACCTTAATAATCCTTGGCCGGTTGAAACTGTGAATGCTATTTTTACGGCGAATACAATGCACATAATTAGCTGGCCACTGGTAGAGCGTTTTTTCCAAGGTGTAGCAAAGCATTTAGCGCCTAAAGGTAAATTATGTATTTATGGACCATTTAAGTACCAAGGTAAGTATACCAGTGCCAGTAATGCAGAATTCGATGCTTTTTTAAAACAGCAAGATGCCAATAGTGCAATTCGTGATTTTGAAGCGATTTGCCAACTTGCAGAGCAAACTGGCTTATCCTTTGTTGAAGATGTGCAAATGCCAGCGAATAACCAATTATTGCTGTTTAAAAGGTAGTAAGCTTTCGCATTGGGCTTTATAGAGCGCCATATGTTGGCGTTCTCTAGTAATAAAATCACTAATGGCTGCTGCAAACTCACCGTGCTGAATATGATGCAGTGAATAAGTATTTACGGGCTTAAAGCCACGACTTATTTTATGCTCACCTTGCGCGCCAGAGTGAAACTGTTTAAGTTTGTTGGCAATACAGTACTCAATGCCTTGGTAATAGCAAAGCTCAAAGTGCAAACTATCGAGCTCATAATTTGTTCCCCAGTAACGACCATATAAACAGTTCTGATCTTTAAAACTGAGCGTGGCGGCAATCACCTCGCCTTGATACTTAGCGAACATTAACACCAGTTTTTCGGTCATGCTTTGCTGTAATAACTCAAAAAAGGCGGTATTCAAGTAACCATTGTGGCCAGAGCGTTTTAAATAGGTTTGTCGGTAAAAGTGACTAAATTGCTGCATGTGTTGTTTGCAGATGTCAGCACCTTCAAGCCATTCTATAGTTATTTGCTGTTCACTGATTTTACCACGTTCTTTTTTAATTGATTTACGCTTTCTTGCGGTGAGTGAAGCTAAAAAGTCATCAAAGCAATGATAGCCTTCGTTAAACCACTGAAACTGCACGCCCTGACGTTGCATTACGGTGTCGCTAGTTAACGCATTGGCTTGCTGTTGATGGCAAAAGTTTATATGCCACCCTGACCAGCCTAACTGCGCTGCTGTTGCTGTGAGTACATTATTAATATAGGCATAGACATCAGCAGGATTATCGTGATTTATACTAACCCTTTGTCCTGCAATTGGGGTAAATGGCACGCCACACAGCCATTTAGGATAGTAATCTAGGCCATGTTGTTGATAGGCTTCAGCCCAAGCCCAGTCAAATACATATTCACCATAAGAGTGATGTTTTAGATACCCAGGTAGTAAGGCAATGACCTGTTCTTTCTGGTAAATTGCCAAATGCATGGGTTGCCAGCCAGACTCTTCACTAACACAACCACTTTGCTCTAGGGCAGCTAGAAATGCGTGATCCGTAAAGGGCGTATCATCAAAAAATGACTGCCAAAGAGCGGCATCAATCTCGCTTATTTGATTAAACCAGCGGTGGCTAAATTCACTCATCGCGCAGCCGATTCAATATCGTTGATAAAGTCGTTGATATGCATAGCGAGCTTATCGAAATAGGGGTTAAAAGTAAGCCGTGCAAAGGGTTTATGTTTTGCTAAATTGGCCTCTGTGCGCTCTCCGAAAACAATATTTTCCTGAAACTTACAGGCTTTATACAAGGTGTCATCATCTAAATAGCTGCCACAATTACGATAATAGGCGTGCTGACCGTAATAAGGATTACTAGGCTTATTAACGATGCCTATGTGTGACATTCCTTGTATTTTTTTACAGGTATCGTTGTCGCAATCATCACGAATAATTTTGTAATCAGTCGGAAAGTTAGTTGGGATATTGCTATCGTCGCCATAATAAATAAGACGATCTAATTTATTATTTATACGCTTTTTAGGATCATGTAAAGCGGCCAGAAGTTTAAAAGTAACTTGGTTATCAATAGTGGTATCAATATCACTAAAGGTATTGAATAACGCGATATTTGGTAACTGACGCGGTGCAAGTTCATCAATATTGATACGACTCATGGCTTGATGACTTGCTGTTGCAGCACTAAAGGGGAATGACTCATATTTTGCGAAGTCGAGATCAGCATCTTTATCAATCCAGTTGACAAAAGGTATAGCGTCAATCCACTTGGCTAGCCAACCATTTTTATTATGGGGTTCTGTGGCTGGAGAAAATAGCATCGCTGCTAAAATTTTTTCATTGGTAGGGCCTTGCGTTAAATAATCAATCACCAGTGCTGCCCCTGTTGAGTAACCTCCTAATATGACTTGATCAAAGTCTTTCAATGTACGCTCTATAGCGTAGATGCTGGCTGTTCGCCAGTCATCGGCATCTACGTCTCTAAGTGCTGCAGGCGCAGTACCGTGACCTGGCAAGAGGATAGTGCGTACCGTATAACCTTGCTGGTAATAGACCTGTGCAAGGTCATGGTAGGTAAAGGGTGAATCGGTTAAACCATGAATCAATAGTACCGCCTTACGGCTATTGCCATGCTTTAGCTCAAACGGGCTTATTAAGTCGGCAATAGTGGCATTTTCGGGTCGCGAGCCTTGCGCAACCAGTTGTTGATAGGTGTCGGTATAAACAGGGCATGGCAAGTTTGCGCGGGGGTTTTCGCTGCTAATTTGTAAATAAGCTGCGGTTAAGTAGTCACTAAATGCCTGCTCGGTATTAAAGCTAAAAGTACTTTGTGTTCGAGGTAGCGGTTCTCTAAATAGCCCTTCGCGCTTACTTTTCATCATCAGTGCTTGGTCTTCAAGCTGAGTAAGGCAGGTTTGTTGCTGTGCCATTAATGGGCTGCTAAATAGTCCACAGATGGCCAAAGAGATAGCAACTAAGGTGATGAATTTCATATTTTAAGCGTCCTTCTAAAGCTTTTTTTAGCTTATCGAGTTATGTTTTATTTGCAAGCAAGCTGCGTCAAGCGAGCGGTAAATGGCGCTTGGTAAATGCTTGTTTTAATACCACCGTCGACTCGATATTAGCGATGCAGTTAATACTGCCTAATTTATGTTTCACAAAGCTTTCATAGCTTTCTAAATCAGCAGCAATAATCTTGAGTAGATAATCATAACTACCTGAAATAACAGAACACTCAAGTACATGTTCAAGCTTCTCAACTTGTTGTTCAAATTGCTCAGCAGCAGCAACTGAGTTTTGGTTTAAGCGAACAAAGGCATACACAGACACATTTAACTCAACGGCTTTAGGATTGATGGCAGCATGATAACCGCTGATCACATTTGCTGATTCGAGCTTTTTAATGCGGCGTAGGCAAGGGGTATCTGACAGGCTAACCGAGTGTGCCAGCTCTGAGACAGAAGTTCTCGCATTATCTTGTAGTGCATTAAGTAATTGTTGGTCTTTTTTGTCTAATTTCATTTTTATTTGAGTGATTTTCACTAATCTAGACTGATTCTAGTCTATATTTTGGCGATTAGCACTCATTGAACTCTGTTAACATTATCGCAATATAATTATTTTGGAGTGAGCCTGTGACTGAGAACACCAAAGCATTTGATAGCTGGCTTCGCACCCGTTTTGTTGAGATCAACAGCGAATTAGAAAAACTATATTGGCAGCAAGACGATAAAGCGAATGTAGAGGGTGTCGGTGAGCACCTTAAGCGCCAATTAGAGCAAGAGGGTAATGAGCATATTCGTGCTTTATTGGCTGAGGGCAATACCGATGAAGGCTTTGATAACGCCTTTGACTTGTTAGGTAATGTTGGCTTGTATATGGCGGCATGCCGTCGACATGAGATAACAGAGCCTTCTCGTGAAACAAGTTCACCGCTTGTTGAAGCCTCTGCGTTGGCAATGCACATTGGTGCATCTATTGGTGTAACCCCGCGTTTTGCTACGGCGCATTTAACCACCCACAATAAAGCGGTTGATGGTGTGTATAAGCGCTTTACTGACCTTGAAGATGAGAAAATCTTTATCGATTACAATACCAAGGGCATTTTAGCGTATAAGCGCGCGGCAGATGCTTTATTAAAAATTCAGCCGTTAGGAATATCGCATCCTATCGCGGCAGATTTACTTGCAGTGGCAAAACAAGCGCTGCTTGATGTGATTGAGTCGAATAATGCGCTATACAACAAGCTCGATACAGACCGCTTTTTCTATTGTGTAAGGCCGTATTACAAGCCGTATCGAGTAGGTAAAGAGATATATCGTGGCGCGAATGCTGGTGATTTTGCGGGCATTAATGTCATCGATTTATTGCTTGGGCTTTGTTTTGCCAATGAACCTAGCTACTCGCAAATGCTGGTGGATAAATTCTTGTATATGATGCCTGAAGATCAGCAGATCCTGCGCGAAAGCATGCGTATGACAAGTATTATGGATGACTTTTTAGCGGCAGAAGCTGAGCGCGATAGCGAATGGCTACAAACTAACTTAAAACTGTTTATTCAAGTGTGTAAATTGCATGGTGATACTGCGATTGGCCACCATAATCAATTGGTCAGTAAATACATTGCGCAACCGTCACAGCAAATGCAGCAACAACATATGGATAAAGTCACAGCCAGTGGGCCGCCTTTGCATGTGTTACTAAACTCACTAGAGCAGTTGCGTGATCGCCGTGCGGCAGCAAAGCGGGATGATATTCGCACCCGTTTCGATGACTTAACTAAGTTAAAACAGTGGATTAAGTAATGAACAAAAACGACTTTGTAATTCCACAAGGCAGCTATTTGCTTAACCACTCTGTGGGGCGACCCTTAAAATCTGCTGAGCAGCATTTTCATCAGCAATTTTTTGCCGCTTGGCAAAATGAAAATAAAGAGCCATGGCAACAGTGGCTGCAAGGTGTCGAGGCATTTACGAGTAGTCTCGCTAAATTATTTAACTCGCAAAGTGAGTTGTTTTGCCCACAGGTTAACTTATCGAGCGGTTTAACCAAGCTTTTGATGTCACACCCGCGACTTCAGCAAGAAAATTGCAAAGTGTTGATGGCCGAAAGTGACTTTCCAAGTATGGGTTTTGCAATGCAAAAAGCCCTACCTGAAAGTGCTGAAATTGTGTTTATTGGTAAACATGAAGATTTAACTGATGTGCAGGTTTGGCAGTCATATTTAGCGAATAATAATATTGATTTAGTCTTCATTAGCCATGTTTATTCAAACACGGGTCAACAAGCGCCTATTCACGAGATTATAAATATAGCGAAGCAACACAACACATTGAGTTTACTTGATATTGCGCAGTCTGCGGGGATTTTAGAAGTCGACTTAACTAAGCTTGATGCCGATTTTATGTTGGGCTCGAGTGTAAAGTGGCTATGTGGTGGGCCTGGTGCTGCTTATTTGTGGGTTAACAGCAAGCAGCTATCACTTTGTCAGCCACAAGATGTTGGCTGGTTTTCTCATCAAAATCCGTTTGAATTTGATATTAAGCACTTTGCTTATCATCAAACCGCGTTGCGCTTTTGGGGTGGCACCCCTTCAGTTGCACCTTATATCCTGGCTTCGCATAGTATTAATTACTTTGCAGAGCTTGGTATTGAAAAAGTGCGCGCACATAACTTAGCAATGCTTGCCCAGTTTCATGATCAATTAGCTGATTATATGCGTTCACCAATACAGGCTGACAAATGCTCTGGAACGGCCATTATGCATTTTGGAGAGCAACAAGCGGCTGTTAAAGCTGCGCTTATTGCAGCGAATATTGCGGTTGATGAACGTCACTTAGGCTTAAGAGTCTCTGCTCATATTTACAATGATCAGCAGGATATTGACGCCTTTATTACGACTGTGAAAAGCGCTTTAAATTAAGTGCTTGTCGAGCCTTTGCTTTGACTGAACGCCAGTGGGTCATTGGTTTTTCGGGGACCAATGCTAAAACTTGCGCAAAGTCGATGTCTTCGATACCGACTTCGTTACTGTGAGCAAACATAATTCGTTTGGGTTGCAGCGTTTTAAGCATTAGCAAAGAGTTTAAATACAGCTTTGGGTAAAAAACAGGAAAGGGGGGCACGAGCTGTCCTTTTACTTTTACCAATAAATCAGCAATGTAAATTCGCTCACTGGGAATATGGTACAGGCTAATATCTCGGTCGGTATGACCTGGGCTATGTAGTGCTT
>VAPD01012479.1_pt1 | contig 13713 bp, 17 predicted proteins | sample 3393901 | NCBI WGS metagenome assembly VAPD01 (sample SAMN08290435, study PRJNA428436) | hydrothermal vent metagenome | isolation source: Deep-sea hydrothermal vent chimney | place: Atlantic Ocean: South-mid Altantic Ridge | depth 3034 m m | reverse complement strand
GAAACAGTATCGAATGACGGCATGGTTCTGGCTGGCCCGGATTGGTGATTGTCAAACAGTGCTATAGTACTGCACAAGCAACAATCCGATCCATAATGCCGCTTAATATTCTCAGACTTCTGTGTTGCGCGCGCTTTCTTTCCACATGGCACAGGAGCGATGGCGCACGCTGTATCCGTATTCTGTGCCGGGTGGTCGCTATCCGTCCGCGCGGCTATAAAGGAAAATAACGCTCTATGATGACTGGAGTGCTGAATCTGTTGACGCCGCGCGCCTGGTTTCGTCTTTATCAGCGGGTTCCAGAGCGGATTTCAACTGCTCGATAAGGCTTGTATAACGGTTGTTACAGGTCCGGTTCCAGTCGTCCAGAACGGGTAATACCGCCCTGGCCAATGCATCTGCGGAAATCTCCACACGGCGGTCATCCGCCAGCGCTTGCAAGGCACCTTGTACCTCATCCGCACTGGCAACAGCCGGCGGCGCAGGTGCAAGACTTTCAGGTTGCGGTCGGCTATTGTCCGCCGGGGCTGGAGGCGCAGCTGTCGTTGGCATATCAGCGCCCTGAACACAGTTTCCACCGGCGGTCAGTGCCTGTTGCAGGGTTGCCCCGGCCTCCGCCAGCAACTGTTCGCTGTCAGGCCCGGTGTGCAGGGATGGGCTGGTTACTGAAATACTCACGCTCACGCTAAGGCTGTCATTACCGCTCCCTGCGAAAGTTTCTTCCCTGACGGCCTGGTGCAATTGCCGGGCTACCCGTCCGGCACCTTCCCGGGTGGCGGAAGGCAGCAGGATAGCAAAGGTATCCAGGCTGATACGTGCAATGGTGTCTTCCCTGCGCCTGCCCGCACCCAGTATCTGTGCGATGCGCTGCAGGATGCTTTCCGCTGTTTGTTTCCCCTGGCGCAGGAACAGGATTTTATATTTGTCTATCTGGATCAGCAGCAGCGCGAGGCCGGTTTTGTGCCGGATTGCATAGGATAATTTTTCTTCTATATTATCGGTGAATGCCCGCTGGTTAGTGAGGCCGGTCAGGATGTCGACGCTGCTCTGCTCTTCCAGCTGCTGTTTGCTCGTTTCGCTATGCTGCAGTGCCTGCTGGGTGCGTTGTTGTCTGGCTTGCGCCTGGGCGCGTGCCAGCAGCTGTACGGATTCAAACGGCTTGGTGATGAAATCACTGGCGCCCGCAGCCAGGGCTGTTTTTTTACTGCCATCATCGTCTTCGGCACCGGTAACGATAATAACCGGCAGTTCCTTCAGTTCGGGCTGTGAAGACTCGCGGATTTTTCTGAGCAGTCCCAGGCCATCCAGGTTGGGCATGGATAAATCCGACATCACCAGTGTGATATGGCTGTTGTTCTGCAGTGTATCCCAGGCTGCTTCACCATCTTCGGCTTCCATGATTTCGAAGTCATTTTTGAGTATTTTGCGCGCGGCAAGCCGCATGAGCCGCGAGTCGTCGACTACCAGGACTACAGGCTTGCTGGAACAGGGTTCGGTCATTTTTCGTTCAAGATCCTGACTTAATAATAGACAGATGTCGGCTTGGCGGAATAAACCTTTAACAATCCGTTGCTTGGGTGAGGATTTGCCCTGATTGCCAGTGCTTGCAGATTCCTGAAACTTTGCTTTCAGCGCAGCGTTTCTACAGGGTAAGAGCGCACTGGAAACAGGGCGACTCGGTGAAATTATCTCTTGTATTATTAATAAGTTATGTTTTTTCCGGGTATAAAAAAGGCCTGCTTGCGCAGGCCTTTTTTATACCATGGTGCTGGTTAACGCCGTGCTCTGCGCTTCTTGCCAGCCTTTTTCTTGGCGGCCTTTTTCTTGGTCGCTTTTCTCTTGGCTACTTTTTTCTTCGCAGCTTTTTTCTTACCGGCCTTTTTCTTACCGGCTTTTTTCTTGGCGGCCTTTTTCTTGGTCGCTTTTCTCTTGGCTACTTTTTTCTTCGCAGCCTTTTTCTTACCGGCCTTTTTCTTGGCGGCCTTTTTCTTGGTCGCCTTTCTCTTGGCTACCTTTTTCTTTGCTGTCCTTTTCTTCTTTGGTGCTACCTTTCTCTTCTTGGCTACCACCTTCTTCTTCTTGGCGGTAGTCTTACGCTTGCTGGATTTCTTTCTTGCTGCCATGAGGAAAACCTCCTTCAGATGCATGGTTCGCGTAACGTTACGGCGTTTGCATTTTAAACTTTAATGAAAAAAGAACAAATTACAACACCTAGCTAAAGTTTCGTCCTATGATTGGAGTGTAACTATGATGAGTGTGCGTCGGATGAAATCCTGTTTTTATCATAACCGATTACCACGGAAGGTAATGGCGACAGGCATTTCACAAGTAAATAGCAGTGTTTTATGCTAGTGATGAAGGTTGTAACGGGTGAGCACTGCGTTGTTTCTGATTGTCGAAGTGGACCTTGGCTGCGTATAAATCGCGGTAAAACTTTTTTCAGAAAAAATGAAAATTTATGCTATTGAAACCAGAAATTCATTGTAAACGTTGTATATGTGCAACAAATTGCCAGAGGTAAACTCGTTATGAATCGCCGGATCTTGCAGTGGTATGAGCAGTTGTTAACGCAGATATGGGGTGATGATTTGCGTGAACTCAATGCAGCACGGCGCTGGATTATTGTTCCGTTTCGATTGCTGATTGTGCTGACCCGACAATTATTACATGGACAACTTAATTTGAGGGCCATGAGCCTGGTCTACACCACACTGTTGTCCGTTGTGCCACTACTTGCGGTGAGTTTCTCGGTGTTAAAAGGATTCGGTGTTCACAACCAGATTGAACCTTTGCTGACTAATTTTCTTGCGCCGCTGGGCCCGCGTGGTGATGAATTGTCGGACGATATCATTGGCTTTGTCGAAAACATCAGAGTCGGTGTGCTGGGTTCGCTGGGCCTGGTGTTTCTCTTCTATACTGTTGTTTCTCTTATACAAAAAATTGAGTCTTCATTTAATTATGTGTGGCAGGTGGAGCGTTTGCGAGGCCTTGCCCAGCGGTTTTCCAGCTATCTGAGTGTGATTCTTATCGGGCCGGTGCTGGTGTTTACAGCCCTTGGCGTAACTGCTACGGCAATGAGTAACACCCTGGTTCAGGATTTAATGAGTGTAGAGCCCTTTGGCCGGCTGTTTCTGGCACTCGCCAAATTTATACCGTACTTTCTGGTGATCGCCGCGTTCAGTTTTATCTATATGTTTATACCGAATACGCGGGTCAGGCTGTTTCCTGCTGTTGTCGGTGGAGTGGTTGCAGGTGTTTTGTGGCAATCAAGCGGCTGGGCGTTTGCAGCATTCATTGCGTCGTCATCCAGATATGCGGCCATCTATTCAGGATTTGCGATCCTGATTCTGCTGCTGATCTGGCTTTACCTGAACTGGCTTATTCTGCTACTCGGAGCCCAGGTTGCGTTTTATGTCCAGTATCCGCAATACATGACCCGGCAAGCGGTGCAACTACGCCTCAGCAATCGTTTGCGTGAGCGCCTGGCGTTACAGATCATGTTTATGGTGGCGGAAAACCATCTGAATTCGCGTGATCCCTGGGCTGCTGAGGATCTGGTACATCATCTGGCGCTACCCATGCAGCCGATAGACCATGTATTACAGCTGATGGTGAAAGCCGGTTTCCTCTCTGAAACCGCGGATGAGCCGCCCGCTTACCTGCCAAGGCGCGATATTGAGACGATTACACTGGTTGATCTGTATGAAGTTGTAAGAAGTGCCGGTGAAAACCGCTTGCTGACATTGAAGACATTGCCGCACCAGGCCGAGGTGGAGCAGACCATGGCGGCGGTTCAGAATGCAGTGGTCGGCGAGCTTGGTGAGCGGACCCTGAAGGATCTTGTCGACGACCGGAGTCAGGCTATTTGATGGCAACGGCTTCCTGTTCCAGCAGTACTGCTTCACCCTGCCGGAATGCGGAAAGCTGCCCGGCAGGCCTGATCCGGACCCAGGCGGGTAAATAGCGGCTCATCTCCAGGAAAAACGCAGCGCGCGAGCCTGTGCCGCAGGCAAGCTCCCGGGGGTGTCTCAAGGCAACGTAATACCAGGACGGCAATTCATTTGAATGCCGGGAACCTTGCTCGATAACCGGACCCTGCCGGAATACCAGTGCCCCACGTGGTGCCCACTGTCCGTCACACAGCTTGATTTCGGCCTGTTGTTTGGCGTTATGCAGTGCGATGCTGAGGTTTGCCAGTGCAACAGACCTGGTTGGCGCTTGACTCAGAGGTATCCGGGCAACAATTTGATCATAGGTCAGGTTGCTGTCGAGGGGATTGAGTGATGCGTGTAGTTCTCTTCCCTGTTGTCCTGTATATGCGGGTGGGCTCGCATAAGCGTTTGAAAATAAAGGCTGTACTGCCAGTAACAGCATTAATGACAGTCCGGTTTTATGGAGCGAATTTGGAAACATCGCGTTATGGAATCCCCAGCAGGGAGCCAGTTTATGCCTGCCGGCACATGAAATCTGTGATCCAGTCGTCAAAGTTATTCTGGTGGGTGAATCACGACCCGGGTACACCGGGTTCGATGCGACACAACGCGCGAGTCTGCTGCACTAGCTTGCGCGGGCGGCGCGTTTGCGTTCGATCTCCAGCAACATTTTTTTCCGCAGCCGTATGCTTTCCGGTGTCACTTCAACCAGTTCGTCATCGTCAATAAATTCCAGTGCCTGCTCCAGCGTCATGCGTATCGGCGGTGTCAGCAGGATAGCCTCATCGGTACCGGAGGCGCGCACGTTGGTCAGCTGCTTGGCCTTGAGCGGGTTGACCACCAGGTCATTGCTGCGCGAGTGGATGCCGACCAGCATGCCCTCGTAGACGATTTCCCCCGGGCTGACAAACATGCGGCCGCGTTCCTGCAGGTTGAACAGCGCAAAGCCGAGCACCTTGCCTTTGCCGTTGGAGATCAGTACGCCGCTGGCGCGTTTGCCGAACTCACCTTTTTTCAACGGCGCGTAGTGGTCGAACACATGGTAGAGCAGACCGCTGCCCTGGGTCGCCGTCAGAAACTCGGTACGAAAGCCGATCAGCGCGCGTGACGGGACAATAAAGTCCAGCCGCACACGTCCCTGGCCGTCAGGGACCATGTCCTTGAGGTCGGCGCCGCGTTCTCCCAGTTTCTCCATAACTGTACCCTGGTGCCGTTCTTCAACGTCCACGGTGAGCTGCTCGAAGGGCTCCTGCAGCTGGCCGTCGATCTCTCGCTGGATGACTTCCGGGCGTGAAACGCCGAGTTCGTAACCTTCGCGGCGCATGGTTTCAATCAGAATCGACAGATGCAGTTCACCGCGCCCTGATACCCTGAACTTGTCCGGGTCACCGGTGTCCTCGACACGCAGGGCTACGTTATGCACCAGTTCCCGCTCAAGCCGCTCACGAATCTGGCGCGACGTAACGTACTTGCCTTCCTGACCTGCAAAGGGGGAGTTGTTGACCTGGAAAGTCATGCTGATGGTGGGTTCGTCGATGGCCAGTGGCGGCAGGGCTTCAACCTGAGCGGGGTCACACAATGTGTCAGAGATGCCCAGCGCATCAACACCGGTGAAGGCGATAATGTCACCGGCGTAAGCTTCAGAGACTTCCACGCGCTCAAGTCCGAGAAAGCCGAATATCTGCAACATACGCGCATTGCGCTGTTTGCCTTGCTGGTCCAGCACGGTGACAGTGGAATTGGCCTTGATTTTTCCGCGACTGATTCGCCCGATGCCGATGACGCCGACGTAGCTGCTGTAGTCGAGTGAACTGACCTGCATCTGAAAGTTCCCTTCAGTGTCGACGAGAGGCGCGGGTACTTTGTCTACAATTAGCTCGAATAACGGAGTCATGTCACCATCACGGGTCTCTGCGTCGAGGCTCGCGAAACCCTGCAGTCCGGATGCGTACACTACCGGGAAATCCAGCTGCTCGTCACTGGCGCCGAGGCGGTCGAACAGGTCAAAGGTCTGGTCGAGCACCCAGTCCGGACGTGCGCCGGGTCGGTCGATCTTGTTGATAACGACAATCGGGCACAGTCCCTGCTGTAGTGCTTTCTGCGTGACAAAACGGGTCTGCGGCATGGGGCCTTCCACCGCATCGACCAGCAACAGTACCGAATCGACCATGGACAGCACGCGTTCCACTTCGCCGCCGAAATCGGCGTGACCGGGTGTGTCCACAATATTGATGCGGTAGCCCTGCCACTTGATCGCGGTGTTCTTGGACAGAATCGTGATGCCACGCTCGCGTTCCAGATCATTGGAATCCATTACGCGCTCGGGTGTGGCGGCGCGCTCATCGAGCGTACCGGACTTGGACAGCATCTGATCGACCAGGGTGGTTTTCCCGTGGTCAACGTGGGCGATTATGGCAATATTACGCAGACGTTCGATCACAACACATTCTCACGTGTAAAAAAGCGGGAATTGTACCTGAATGCAGCGCACAAGGGGCGGTTAAATGCTTTATCAATCATCCTTTCGGGTAACGACAAGGGGCCGGGGCAGTTATTCCATCAGCAGGGATGTCGGGCTACGGCTGGAAGAATCCGGTATTCGAGGAGGGATTTGCCTGATATTTTTGCACCATACCAGTGCTTCGCTGATCCTGTGCGAAAATGCGGACCCTGAGGTGCGCGCTGACCTGGAGCGGTTTATGGGCCGGCTGGTACCGGACGGGGATCCCATATACCGGCATGTCGATGAAGGTCCCGACGATATGCCGGCACACGTGCGCAGTATTCTGACCTCGAATTCACTCAGTGTCCCGGTGTCGGACGGTCGTTGCGACCTGGGAACCTGGCAGGGCATCTATGTCTGGGAACATCGCCAGGCTCCCCAGCGCAGACGGATTACGCTGACGGTGTATGGTGAGTAGGGCGCTCTTCAGCGTGCAGGCTGTCGAGGTTGGGTACGCGGGGTGTGTCGCCGAGAATGGCGTCTGCATCCAGCTCATCCATGCTGTCGGTTTCCGCGTCTGAAAAAGTATCTGTGATATCGGTATCAGGTGCCGGGGATGTTGTCTCTGCTTCGCTATCGGGTTTGCTGCGCTGTGGAAAATCCAGGCGGGGTGTGCTGACCAGGTCCTGGCACAGGACCTCGGAGCCTTTGGCCAGATGTTCGTATACATTGCGGTAGCTGTCTGTCATGGCTTGAACCAGCTCCGAGGTTTTCCGGAAATGCTGGCCGACCTGATCCCGGTAGATGTCAAGTTCCTGTTGCAGCTGATTGAGCTTTTCCTGCAGCTCGGTTGTGCGGCGGCGGGTGTTAACCGTCATCAGGTAGGTAAAACCGGTGCCGCTCGCAACACCCAGCGCAAAAACAATCAAACCCGCTACCCAGACCCAGTTCGAACCTATACCACTCACCATGATCTTTGACTCCACTCTGACTGCTGGCAGTATAGCGGGGATCGGGCAGCAGATGCAGCCCCTGACCCTGTGCAGGACTTTATTGTCCGGAATCATGGGCTATACTCAAAGCTGTCATGACCAGGTCACTACCCTGATACCCGTTATCAGGCAGGGAAGGAATGACGTTCCGGTTACCACAGGAATCTGATCAAGGTTCAGGAGCGGAGGAGCAAGCAGGAGGTTGGACGTAATAATGAAATCAATCTATGTGGGAAATATTTCGTTTGAAACCACAGATGCGGAATTGCGCGACTTGTTTTCGGTGCACGGCGACGTCAAGTCCGTTAAGTTAATTAACGATCGTGATACGGGCAAGCCCCGGGGGTTCGCTTTTGTTGAAATGGATGATGACGGCGCCGAGACTGCCATAACTGCTACCGACGGTGTCGAATTCGCGGGTCGCAATCTGAAGGTTAATCTGGCCAAACCCAGAGGGGTGTGGCGGATGCGAAGACCGCGTCACTAGGAATCCTTGAGTCACCACCCTCTTTACAAATGAGTTAAATTTACAATAGCCACGGAAATACACGGAATAGCACGGAAAATCATTCGTGAGTTTTTCCGTGTGTTTCCGTGGCTATATCTTGTTGGTCACCCCGGTTGTTGCCGGCTGAACTGCATTGCGCGGCTTTCCGCGCTGAAAGGCCTCTATATTCTCTACGATTTCAGCCAGCAGCCGTTGCCTGGCAGTCTGGCTTGCCCAGGCAATATGCGGGGTGACGATTAACCTCGGCGAACGATAACCAGGCAGCGGGCTGGATACCCCGGGAGGTTCCTGTTGCAGCACATCGACAGCGGCAGCGGCAATCCGCCTGTCCCGCAATGCGCTGACCAGGGCCTGCTCGTCGACAATGCCGCCGCGGGCTGTATTAACCAGGATGGCGCTGTTTTTCATGCTTGCCAGCTCAGCTGCACCAATCAGTCCACGGGTCCGGTCGGTCAGCGGACAGTGCAGGCTGATAATGTCCGCTGTGGCCAGCAGTTCCTGCAGGGCAATGCGGTCCGGTAACGGCGGCCCGTGCAGGCGCTGCGCAATCTGTACCGGCATGCAAAAGGCCCGGGCAAGCTTTGCAACGGCCTTGCCCAGTACGCCGTAACCGATAATTCCCAGGGTTTTCCCCGACAACTCGCTGATGGTTTTGTCGAACAGGCAGAAATGCGGGCTCTGGGTCCAGTCCCCGCTACGGACGCGCTCCCGGTAGCTATCCAGCTGCCGCACCAGTGTAAGCAGCATGGTGAAGACGTGCTCGGCAACCGAGGCGGTAGCGTAGTTACGTGCATTGCTGACGATAATACCGGCATGGGAAGCAGCATCCAGCGCAACGTTATCCGTGCCGGTTGCAGCGACACAGATCAGACGCAGTTTTGGCGCAGCGCTTATATGTTCCTGTGTGATGCGAACCTTGTTGGTGACAATGACATCGGCATGCTCGATACGTTGTACAACCTGGTCTGGCAGGGTCTGGTGGTGGAACTCCCAATCGGGCAGGCAGTGGCGCAGTGGCGTGAGATCCAGGTCTTGTGGATTCAGGCTATCAAGATCCAGAACCACTGCGAGCAAGGTTAATGTCCCAGCAGGCCTGCCTTGAGTTTGCCATCCGCCGGATGATCACCAATCCAGACCTTCAGCAAGGCACTGAAAAAATCCTCACCCTGGATATTCCCCCGCGCCTCGCCGTTTATGCTGAGTTTGGTTCCCGATTCCGGTGTGTAGTCCATATGCACAATGTCACCCTCGTGTAGTGCTGGAAACAGCGCGTTGAACTTCAGCAGGCGGTTTTCGAGTTGTTTGAATTCTGTATCTGTGACATTGGCCCTGAATCCTTCTGTCCCCCCGCCGGTGATTTTTTTCGCCTCGACCTCTTTGTAGAGCATGATCATTTGCATGCTCCGGGGACCCGGGTCAGCTATCATTTCTGCGGCCTTGTTGCTGGTTTTACCCGTATAAAGTGCGCCAATATATATCTTGAAAAAGAATTTGCTGCGAACACCGGCACCGTTCAGTGTCAAAGACCTGCCACCGAGCTGGTAACTGTCTGCAAGTTCAACACCAGCGATCTTTGTGCCGGAATGAGCGAGCAAGGGCGCGGTGAGCAGACTAAGATAAAAGAGAGAATGAAACAGGGTTTTCATGGTGAAGATTCCTTCGGCCAGGTTAGCAGCGATGCATACTACCATCCTTGATTTCGCAGTGCCGGGTCGGCGACGGTGAAGCCTGATGGCGGGATCGGTTGACAGTTCGTTGCGCGGATTGTGTGCGAAGCTGGCCGGACATTGCGGGACGCGCTATCTGAAGTGCGCGAAGCCGTGGATTGCTGCCGCACGTTGACCACATGCGGCGGGAAGCCAGACTCCTGCAGTGCATTGAGCCAGGGCAGGGCCTTGCGGCAGGAAGCTTCTTCCCGCTGTATGCATTTGAACTGGAGTCACTGGGCTTGCTGGATAAGGAGGAATTTGGCCCCATATTGCATGTTATTCGCTATCAGGGATACCGGCTGGATAAAGTAATCGAAGCGGTAAATGCTACCGGGTATGGGCTGACGCTGGGGGTACACAGTCGTGTTGAGACGGCCTGGCAACAGGTGCAGAAGAGCGCCAGGGTGGGTAACCTCTATATCAATCGCAATATGATCGGTGCAGTGGTGGGCGCCCAGCCTTTTGGGGGCGAGGGCTTGTCGGGAACCGGATCGAAATCAGGCGGTCCATATTACTTACCCTGCTTTGCAACCGAGCGGACTCTGTGCGTGAATACAGCAGCAGTGGGTGGAAGCTATCGATGCGGGAAGACGAGTGATATTGGCAAGCGAAGAGATAGACAGTGATTGGATTTTCAAAGGGAGGCTATACTTTGATATAGATCAATATGTGAGTGGATGTACAGTTTTAAAGTAAAGGGCAGGGGAGACGATAAGGCCACGAAGGGTCGTAATAATCACCACAGGAGAGGATGTCATGGAGCACCGTTGCAGCGTTCGCAAGCCAATGGATTTTCAGCTGCTGTTATACAGGCAGGGGCTACCGATACAAAACGCAGTCAGCAGTAATATCGGGTTGGGTGGTATGTTTATTTCCACCGGCGCCTGTGCGTGGCGGAAAAATGAGTACCTGGAAGTCGAGATTTTAGGGAGTAATGGCAAGCCGGGGATGAAACTGCCCGCCGTGGTGGTGCATCATTCCATGCGGGGAACCGGTGTGGTGTTCGATGCAGTCACTGGCGAACAACGGCGTACCCTGCGTGCCTGGTTGTATGGCGGCAGCCCGGAAATCGCTGGGGAGGAGCCCCATTCACGCGCCGTGGCCTGATGTCCGCGTACAGGGGCCCGTTAGTCTGCGGGCCTGTGTTTGGTAATTTTCCCGCGCTGCAAGGGGAATCCATTGCCCTCGTTTTTAAACCTGTAGTAACGCTTCAGCGTCTCGCCCATTACCGGGAAAGCGAGCTGCTCCCAGGGAATCTCATTTTCGACAAATAAACGGCACTGCAGGCTTTCCTGCCCCGGTGCGTAAATCCCGTCACATAGCTCACCACGATAAAGCAGATAAACCTGGCTTATATGCGGGATGCTGAATATGCCGAAAAGGTCAACAATTTCCACACGCGCTCCAGCCTCTTCGCGCGTTTCGCGCAGCGCGGCCTGTTCCGTGGTCTCGCCGTTTTCCATAAAACCGGCGGGCAGCGTCCACAAACCGTAGCGGGGCTCAATGGCACGTTTGCACAGCAGAATGCGCCCTTCCCATTCGGGAATGCAACCAGCCACGATATTGGGATTCTGATAGTGAATGGTTTGGCATTCGTCGCAGACATACCTTGCGCGGTTATCACCATCCGGTATGCGAAGTGTCACGTTTGCGCCACAGCTACTGCAGAATTTCACCTTGTTTCCCGTTCAGCCATTAACAAACCCAGCATGGTTTTACCGTCCACAATCTCGCCATTTTGCACCCACTCGAGTGCCTGCCGAAATTCGATCCAGTGGACTTCAATGACTTCGTGCGGGTGGCGGTCGGTGTCGGTGTTGGTGAGATCCCGGGCCAGATAGAGGTAAATGCGCTCATCGCAGAATCCCGGGGTGCTGAGAAAACTTCCCAGCATCTGCAGGTCCTTCGTGATCAGGCCTGCCTCCTCCTGCAGCTCCCGCAGTGCGGTGTGCTGTGGCGACTCCGGTGTGTCTATCTTGCCCGCCGGCAGTTCCCATAACCAGCCACCGGCGGCATGCCGGTACTGGCGCAGCAGGCAAACCCGGTTGTTGTTATCCAGGGCCACAACGGCAGCCCCGCCTGGATGGCGCACGACTTCCAGTTGTATCGTCTGCTGATTGGGCAGTGTGACGCGTTCCAGCCCCAGATCGACGACTTCACCTTTATAGAGGGATTTTCTGTCTTTCATCCGCTGTCTCTAATGACCGTATACGGCCAGTGTCTGTCCCGCGCCATCGGGTGCCCGGGTATCAAGGTACATTGCCTGCAACGGCATACTGACTGCCGGGCTCAGTTCAGTGCCGCTGAGAATAGTATCGAACCGCGTACCTCCAAGCAGGCAATGTGCAGTAGTGTGATACAGGCGATCCAGAGCCTTGCCCTGCAGCAGCGCATGCAGGACCGAGGGACCCGCAATGGCGTAAACGTGCTGGTAGCCATGTTCCGCGAGTTTGTCTCTTAGGGTGGAGGCATCGACATCGGCACGATTTCCGCAGGTGATGACCTGTATCGGTGACGACGCTTTTATCGCAGCCAGTTTTTCGGGGTCCGCTGCTGCGCCGGTAAGCAGAAGAATCCTGCGGTCCCGGTACTGGTTCAGCGCTGTTGCCGGGATATCAAGACTGGCACTGAAAACTGCGATATCGGGTTGTGGCGACAAGCCCTGCATATTGCGCCAGTCGCGCAAGTCGTCAAATTCCGGCGCTGAACCAATGGGTAATTCTGCCTGTGCTTCATTGTCGCAGACCTGGCGAAAGTAGCGGGCACTGGTAATGACCAGGTCCGCGTGCGCCGCGAGTTCCTGAAACAGACGCCAGTCCCGGGCATTGGCGATCGCCGGGGGCACCTGGTGGGTGCTGCGGTGGGGGCCCGGCCCGGCAATCCGGCCGTCCAGGCTGGAAATGAAATTGCTGTAGATGAAAGGTCGTTTGCCGGAATACGACGCGGATACGAGTGACTGGCCCAGGTACAGGCCGTTCAGGCAGTGCTTCCTGCCGGGTTTGGGATACAGTTCGAGAATGTCTTCATCCATGAAGTGATCCTAACCTTTTCTTGCGAGGATAAAAAAGGGCTGCCAGTAATGACAGCCCTTTATCAGTAACCAATGCAGGCCCGCGTTACGAGACTCAGGCTACTTTTTCCTGCGAGCTTTTCGTTTTGTAGTCGGAAATAGCTGCCTTGATGGCATCTTCAGCGAGCACCGAGCAGTGTATCTTCACGGGTGGCAATGCAAGCTCTTCCGCGATCTGGATGTTCTTGATTTCGCTGGCCTGCTCCAGGGTTTTACCCTTAACCCACTCGGTCAACAGCGAACTGGACGCGATCGCCGATCCGCAGCCGTAGGTTTTGAAACGGGCATCTTCAATAACGCCGTTGTCGTCAACCTTGATCTGCAGCCTCATGACATCGCCACAGGCGGGTGCGCCAACCATACCCGTCCCCACGCTGATGTCGCCCTTCTCGAATGCGCCTACATTGCGCGGGTTTTCGTAATGATCCAGTACCTTGTCACTGTATGACATTACCTGTCCTCCGGAAACGTTGAAAAATGGGCAGTCAGCTCAGGCGGCTGACGACTGCTGGAAACCTGAAGCGAACGGTGTTTCGCCGCCTTCGGTTCTCCTGGAATCGTTGTTGCTTTGATTAACCGCTTCAGCCAGCGTCAGGCCGTTCAGGTAATCGTAGATACGTGCGCTCAGCTGATTCCACATAATCACACTCTGCGGCCACTCTTCTCCGGGTATGCGTTCACGCCGTGCCGGCATGGCATCGTCGACGGCACTCAGGATTTCCGCAATGGTGATCTCGGTTGCCGGGCGGCGCAGACAATACCCGCCACCGGGGCCGCGCATGCCGGTAACCAGGCCGTGGTTGCGCAAGCGGGCGAACAGCTGTTCCAGGTAGGAAACTGAAATAGATTGTTCGACCGAAATGTCCGCGAGGGTAACCGGTCCGTTGCTATGGCGTAACGCCAGTTCCATCATTGCTGTGATGGCGTGACGACCTTTCGTTGATAATTTCATGATTCGCCTCATTTGACTCCCAGGCGCGACACTGATGTGCGCGTCCCTGTGTTCATGAACCAATGTGTAATGATAATAATACTTGACTCTTTTAGTCAAGTATAAAT
>VAPD01008532.1_pt1 | contig 13727 bp, 14 predicted proteins | sample 3393901 | NCBI WGS metagenome assembly VAPD01 (sample SAMN08290435, study PRJNA428436) | hydrothermal vent metagenome | isolation source: Deep-sea hydrothermal vent chimney | place: Atlantic Ocean: South-mid Altantic Ridge | depth 3034 m m | reverse complement strand
CGCGATAATGCCCAGACTCTGGGCTATACCGTGGTCGATGCCAGCACCGTGGTTGCCACGCATCTCAGTGAACTGCTGCAGGGTCATGCCAATGAGTTGATCGGTCATGAAGAGGTCCAGCAATTGCTGGATGTGCTGTCCAGGTCGGCGCCCAAACTGGTCGAGGACCTGGTGCCGGGCACCCTGTCGATTGGCGTGGTGCTGAAGGTTCTGCAGAACCTGCTGGAAGAACGTATTCCGGTCCGTGATATGCGTACCATTGCCGAGACACTCGCGGAGACCGGCTCAAGGAGTCAAGATCCCGGCGCTTTAACGGCTGCTGCCCGTGTCGCTCTCGGCCGCTCAATTATCCAGCATATCAATGGGATGGGACCGGAAGTGCAGGTCATCACCCTTGACCCGTCACTGGAACAGATATTGCAAACTTCCATTCAGGCAGTTTCGGAAGGAGGCGCCGGGATCGAACCCGGGCTGGCGGAAAGGATGCACCAGTCGCTGGCCGAAAGCGCTCGCAGGCAGGAGGCCGCAGGTCAGCCGTCCATTCTGCTGGTTACACCGGCAATCCGGCCATGGCTGGCAAAACTGGTACGGCACAGCATCCCGGGACTGCAGGTACTCGCATATAACGAGATACCGGATAACAAGCAGATCAAAGTGGTTGCCAGCATAGGTACAGGCACACCCGGTCTCGGTGTACAGCAGGACGGAGGTGCGGCAGCATGAGCTTTGAACGACAGGGGATGGAAGCGAAACCGCTGGCCAACCTGAACAGTGAGGTACTGGAATGAAAGTCAAACGCTTTTTTGCACCGGATATGCGTCAGGCCATACGCCTGGTGCGCGAGGCCCAGGGCGCGGATGCAGTGATTCTTTCGAATCGTAAAGTGGACGGGGGTGTCGAGATTATATCCGCTACCGACTATGACGAATCCTTGCTGGAAAACAGAGACTTTGAAACAGCACCAGAAACAACTGCGGCAGCTTCGCCAGCTGCTGACGAACCATCTACAGACAGGCCGACGCGTACGCCGGCTGTCAGCCAGACAGTCACCTGGTCACAGGATCCTGCCATGGTCTCTGTGAAGGAGGAAATCAGACAGCTGCGCGGTTTGCTGGAAAATCAGCTTGCGCATCTGGCCTGGGGTGAACTGGATCGGCGTGAACCCCTGCATACAGGTGTCATGCGCCGCCTGCGTAACATGGAGCTGAGCACCTCTCTTATCGAACAGCTCTCCGCGCCTGCGGTGCACGCGCGTGATGAGGCACACGCCTGGCAACTGGCGCTGGCAGAGTTTTCTGCGATAGTTCCCGTTGTCGACAACGATCTGCTGGAACAGGGCGGTGTTGTCGCGCTGGTTGGATCCACCGGTGTTGGCAAGACCACCAGCATCGCCAAACTGGCTGCACGTTACGTGTTACGCCATGGCCAGCGCCACGTCGCGCTGGTGACCACCGACAGCTATCGCATTGGTGCTCACGAGCAACTGATGACCTATGGCCGCCTGCTGGGAATCCCGGTACAGGTAGCTTCCGATCATAATGAATTGCGTTCCACACTCAACAGTCTGGCGGACAAGCGCCTGGTATTGATTGATACCGCGGGCATGAGCCAGCGCGATGTGCGTCTGACCGAGCAGTTCACGACCCTGTCCGACAGCGGTATTCCGATACGTACCCTGCTGGTGTTGTCAGCCACTCTGCATCCGTCGGTGCTGGATGAAACCGTGCAGGCATTTTCTGCGGTTCCCACGGATGGCGCCATCCTGACCAAACTGGACGAAGCCGCCAGCCTTGGCGGTGTGCTGTCTGCAGTCATCAGGCAAGGTTTGCCACTGATGTTCACTACCAATGGTCAGCGCGTGCCCGAGGATATGCACCCCGCACGTGCACAGGATCTTGTGCAGCTGGCCGCGCAACTGGCTCTCAGCGAAGATTTGCCCGGGGATACACTCATGGCCGAACAATTTGGAGGGCTCCGGACGCATGTTTCTGTCTGAGGCGCGAATGGATCAGGCCGCTGGATTACGACGTATGGCACAACCAAACCCGGTAAGAGTAATAGCGATAACCAGTGGCAAGGGCGGTGTTGGTAAAACCAACATCTCGGTAAATCTTGCCGTAGCCATGTCGGATATAGGGAAACGCGTCATGCTGCTGGACGCCGATCTCGGTCTTGCCAATGTTGATGTACTGCTGGGTCTGAAGCCGGATTACAACCTTTCGCACGTTATCGACGGCAAACGCACGCTGGAAGAAGTCATTCTGAAAGGTCCTTCCGATATTATGGTAGTTCCTGCTGCCTCTGGTGTAAAACGTCTCGCCGAACTTTCCACCATGGAGAACGCCGGCCTGATTCGCGCCTTCAGCGAACTCAATCACGATGTCGATACCCTGATTATCGATACCGCCGCCGGAATCAATGAAAGTGTTACCAGTTTCAGTCGCGCCGCCCAGGAGGTTGTAGTGGTGGTCTGTGACGAACCTGCATCAATAACCGATGCCTACGCACTCATCAAGGTGCTGAATACAGAATACGATATTCAGCACTTCAGAGTGCTTGCAAACCAGGCACAAAGCGCACAGGAGGGAAGGGAATTGTTTAATAAAATTTCACGAGTAACCGATCGCTATCTGGATGTCACTCTGGAATTCATGGGGGTCGTCCCGCACGACGATTATCTGCGCAAGGCGGTACGCAAGCAGCGTGCTGTGGTTAAGGCATTTCCACGCAGCCGTTCGGCGATGGCATTCAAGAATCTTGCCCAGAAAACCGATAAATGGCCGGTACCGAGTGCTGCCGGCGGACACCTGGAATTCTTTGTAGAGCGTCTGATCCAGTCGCACAACGCACACATGGAGATTGGGGTATGAATGGAGCTGCTATGTACGTAATGAACCCTGACATTGAAAGCGACGGCCTGGTAACCAAGCATGCGGCATTGGTAAAACGCATTGCCTATCACCTGATGAGCCGTTTGCCGCCCAGTGTCCAGGCCGACGATCTGATCCAGGCTGGCATGATAGGTCTGCTGGAAGCTTCCAGAAACTATGATGCTTCGCAGGGTGCCAGTTTTGAAACCTACGCGGGCATCCGTATACGCGGCGCCATGCTGGACGAGATCCGCCGCACTGACTGGACACCTCGTTCTGTGCACCGCAAGGCGCGTCAGGTCGCCGAGGCGGTACGCGCAATCGAGAACCAGGAGGGACGTGATGCGCGCGATGTCGAAGTTGCCGAGAAGCTGGGTATCGACCTGCATGAATATCACCGAATTCTGCAGGACGCAACAGGTTGTCGGGTATTCAGCATAGATGACGCTGGTATCAATGGTGGCGAACCCCCTCAGGCGGCCTCTGCCCAACCGCACAACGAACCACTGGACAAGTTACACACATCAGATTTCAAGGTTGCCCTGGCAGAGGCTATCGCCGGCTTGCCGGAGCGAGAGAGTCTGGTGATGGCAATGTACTACGACGAAGAACTCAATCTCCGGGAAATCGGCGAAGTACTTGGCGTCAGTGAATCCCGCGTCTGCCAGATTCACGGGCAGGCACTGATACGTTTACGCGCACGCATGACAGAGTGGACCAGCGACTGATGGTCAACAACGGAAAACAGAGACTCAAACACATGAACAAGCACGGTCTGACGGGAGGCACCCCTTGGATAATGATATGAAAATCCTCATCGTGGACGATTTTTCCACCATGAGACGTATTATCAAGAACCTGCTGCGTGATCTCGGCTTTAGCAATACCCAGGAAGCGGATGACGGTAACACTGCATTGCCGATGTTGCAGAACAGAAGTTTTGATTTCCTCGTTACCGACTGGAACATGCCGGGGATGACGGGACTGGATTTGCTCAAGACGGTACGTGCCGATGAGAAACTCGCCTCGTTACCGGTACTGATGGTGACGGCAGAGTCCAAGCGGGAACAGATTATAGAAGCAGCACAGGCTGGAGTTAACGGTTACGTTGTGAAGCCGTTTACCGCCGTAACTCTGAAAGAAAAGATCGATAAAATCTTCGAGCGTATCGAAGCGACAGCGGAGTAAGCCATGCAGCCTGCGACGAAACCTGGTAATACCATGTTGCTTGATCAGGCCCGGGTGCTGGTGAAAGAGCTGGAGGCGGGTAACATGCCTGCTGCCGAAGGCCTGATAGAACAACTCAGCGATATCCGCGAACAGACCCTGTTCCAGGAGCTGGGGAAAATGACGCGCCAGCTTCACGATTCCCTGAGCAATTTTGCGCTGGATGCGCGTATGCAGTCACTGGCGGAGTCGGATATTCCCGACGCCAAGGCCAGGCTCAATCATGTTATCGAAATGACGGAAGCCTCTGCCAACCGGACGTTGAACGCCGTCGAGGATACCTTGCCGATCGCAGCACAGTTGCAGAGCGTTGCCAATACACTGCATGAGAAATGGGGGCGCTTCCGGAACAAGGATATGAACGTTGAAGAGTTCCGCGGTATGAGCAACGAGATAGACGAATTTCTGAGTGTCACCAGGGTTAACGCCGGCCAGATTCATAATAGCCTGTCCGATGTCATGATGGCACAGGAGTTCCAGGATCTTACCGGTCAGATTTTGCGCCGGGTTATTACCCTGGTGCAGGAAGTGGAAGACAATCTTGTCGAACTGATCCGCCTGTCCGGCACTGGCGAAATGGAAGCCGGGTCCGGTTTGCCCTCTGTGCAGGAAGCCGGAAAGCCGGAAAGCGTTTTGCAGGGTGTCGGTCCACAGGTGCCTGGTCTGGGGGATGACAGTGGTGCGGTATCCGGACAGGATGAGGTCGATGATTTGTTATCCAGTCTGGGATTTTGAGGAAACAAAAGGATGAGCCTTGACAATGACGACGAGATTCTTCAGGACTTTCTGATTGAAGCTGGAGAGATACTGGAACAGCTGAACGAGGAACTGGTTGAACTCGAGCAAAGTCCGGATGATATCGAACTGCTGAATTCTGTGTTCCGTGGTTTTCACACTATCAAGGGTGGTGCCAGCTTCCTGAGTCTGGAAGGTCTGGTTCAGGTCTGTCATCGTGCAGAAGATGTGTTTAATGTGTTACGTAACGGTGAACGCGCCGTTGATGCGGAGCTGATGGACACGGTGCTGCAGGTGCTGGATATTGTGAACAGCATGTTTGCAGAAGTACAGGGTGGCGAAATGCCCACCCCGGCGCCCGCGGAATTGCTGGCGACGCTCGAAGGACTGGCAGTGCCTGGCGGTGCTGAACCGGCCGCGGTTGAGCAGGCAGCTGCTGCCACGGAAGAGCCGTCCAGCGATGATGTGGATGCCGAGTTCGAAGCGATGCTGGACCAGACGGTGCAGAGCAGTCCGGTTGCAGACAGCGACAGCGCGGCTTCCGTGTCCGGTAGCGATGACATCACTGAAGAAGAGTTCGACGCTTTGCTGGATCAGCTGCATGGCGAAGGCAAAGGGCCTGCGGCAGAAACGGTAGCAGGCGTACAGAATACACCTGCGGCTGGGTCGGTAGAGCCTCCACCGACAGCCTCAGCGGCTAACGGCGACGAGATTACCGAAGAAGAATTTGATGCGCTGCTGGATGAGTTGCATGGTGCGGGCAAGGCGCCGGTACCGGCCTCCGCCGGCAGTGGTAAACCGAAAAACGCAGAACCAGCTGCAACAGTAAAACCGAGACCGGCTGCGGCAAAAAAAGCGAAAGCACCCACGCCGCCCGTCAACAAGGCGGAAGCAACGGTACGCGTTGATACCGGCCGTCTGGATGAAATCATGAACATGGTAGGTGAGCTGGTGCTGGTGCGGAATCGCCTGACGAACCTGAAAGAATCGCTGGCCAACGAAGATATGTCCAAGGCTATTGCCAATCTGGACGTAGTTACAGCCAACTTGCAGAACTCGGTCATGAAAACGCGCATGCAGCCGATCAAGAAAGTTTTTGGTCGTTTCCCGCGCGTGGTGCGCGACCTGGCACGTAGCCTGAACAAGGAAATTAACCTGGAACTGCAAGGCGAGGAAACCGATCTCGACAAGAACCTGGTCGAGGCGTTGGCTGACCCGCTGGTCCACCTGGTGCGTAACGCAGTTGATCACGGTATCGAAATGCCTGAGGAGCGCGAGGCCAGGGGCAAACCACGTGCCGGTACCGTGATACTCGCGGCCGAGCAGGAGGGTGATCACATCCTGTTATCCATTGAAGATGATGGTGCAGGTATGGACGCCGACCTGCTACGTAGAAAGGCAGTGGAAAAAGGCCTGATGGATGAAGATGCCGCAGCGCGCCTGGATGACAGGGAATGCTACAATCTGATTTTTGCGGCCGGATTTTCGACCAAGGAGGAAATTTCCGACGTCTCCGGTCGTGGTGTTGGCATGGATGTGGTCAAGACCCGTATTGGTCAGCTGAATGGCAGCGTCGAGATCGATTCGGAATACGGCAAGGGCAGTCGTTTGATGATCCGGGTGCCGTTGACACTGGCTATCATGCCAACGCTCATGGTCAAGATCGGCGAACAGCCGTTTGCCCTGCCTTTGGGTAGCGTTAGTGAAATATTTGATCTGGACGAGAGCCGCACCAACGTTGTGGATGGTCAGCTGGTAGTTATAGTGCGCGAGAAGGCGCTACCCCTGTTTTATTTACGCGAGTGGCTGGTGAATAGTTCATTGCAACCCGATGCTGACGTTGTCAGGCACGTGGTTGTGGTGCATGTCGGCAGCCAGAAAGTCGGTTTCGTGGTCGAACAGCTGGTTGGCCAGGAAGAGGTAGTCATTAAACCGCTGGGCGCCTTCCTGCAGGGACTGGCCGGATTCGCCGGTGCAACTATCACGGGCGATGGCAGGATCGCACTTATACTGGACGTGCCCAGCTTGATGAAAGCTTACGTCCAGCGTATGTAAGGACTGTAACAGCATGCACGGAATGCAGAGCAAGGGTTCCACGGTGACGCGCGTCCTGGTCGTCGATGATTCAGGGTTTTTTCGCCGGCGGATTATCGAGATCCTGGAAGCAGACAGGCGCATCAAGGTTATCGGCAGCGCTGCCAATGGCAAGGAAGCTATTGAGCAGGTGGCACGACTGAAGCCTGACGTAGTGACCATGGATATCGAGATGCCGGTAATGGACGGTATCACCGCTGTGCGCCACATCATGTCATCCAGCCCGCTCCCGGTGCTGATGTTTTCTTCTCTGACGCACGAGGGGGCACAGGCAACGCTCGACGCCCTGGAGGCCGGTGCGGTGGATTTTCTGCCCAAGAGCTTTGAGGGTATCGCCAGGGACAGGGAACAGGCAAAACAGCTTTTGCGCAACCGAATTCATGCAGTGGCGCGCAAGCAATCAACAACTCCATCCATGCCGGTGCGCCGGACTCCACCTGCACCTGCAGCGCCACCGGTTAATGTCAGGCGCGGGCAATTCCAGGTGGTCGCCATTGCCAGTTCAACCGGTGGACCGGTAGCACTGGCGCAGGTATTAACGACATTACCGTCGGATTTTCGTTATCCGGTGGTGGTTGTTCAACATATGCCCGGTACGTTCACACCGGCATTTGCGACACGCCTCGATCAGCAGTGCGCGATCAGGGTCAAGGAAGCCTGTGATGGCGATGTGCTTGCGCCAGGTGAGGTGTTGATTGCACCAGGCGGTCGGCAGATGACATTCAGACAGGCGGGTGGAGCAGTGCAGGTCATGATCAGCGATGGTGACGCTGGCTTGCATTACAAGCCGTGTGCCGATGTTACTTTTGATTCCGTTGCGTCAGTCTACGGTGGAAAGACACTGGCCCTGGTTTTGACGGGGATGGGTGCGGATGGCCGCGAAGGCGCGCGTACGCTGAAAAAACGGGGTGCAACTGTGTGGAGTCAGGATGAGGCGAGCAGTGTTATCTACGGTATGCCGATGGCCGTGGCGGAAGCAGGTCTGTGTGACCAGGTGCTTTCACTGCGTGATATCGGGCCGACGCTGGTAAAGGCGGCGGGTGGCTGAGCATGGATATGCTGAGCATGATCGGGATCCTGCTTGCGGCAGTCGCCATACTGGGCGGCAATGTCCTGGAAGGCGGGCACATGTCTTCCCTGGTGCAGTTGACGGCATTCGTTATTGTGGGCGGCGGTACGCTGGGTGCGGTCATGGTCCAGACCCCGTTAGCCACCTTTGTGCGTTCGATGAAAATTGCTGTCTGGGTTTTTGTACCGGTCAAACTGCAGCCGGAAGAGGCTGCGGAAAAAATTGTTAACTGGAGCAATATTGCCCGTCGTGAGGGCCTGTTGGGGCTGGAGGCAATCGCCGAGGAAGAACCCGACCAGTTTGCCCGCAAGGGGCTTCAGTTGCTGGTGGACGGCAGCGAGCCGGAAGTCATCCGTTCCATTCTTGAGGTGGAAATCGACACCAGGGAACACCAGGATATCCAGGCCGCGAAAGTTTTTGACGGTATGGGCGGATATAGCCCGACCATTGGAATTATCGGTGCTGTGATGGGGTTGATCCACGTCATGAACAACCTCGCGGATCCCTCCAAACTCGGTGGTGGAATCGCAACAGCCTTTGTTGCCACTATCTATGGTGTAGGTTTTGCAAATCTGCTGTTCCTGCCTATGGCCAACAAACTCAAGAGCCAGGTGCACAGCCAGACCCAGTTCAGGGAAATGATAGTCGAGGGTGTGATCTCGATTGCCGAAGGTGAGAACCCGCGCAATATTGAGACCAAGTTACAGGGATACTACCAGTAGCGCCGTCAGGGAGATGCGACCGCAACCGGGTTACAGTTATCACGGGCAGAAACACATGGCAAGAAAAAAGCGCATTGAAGAACACGAGAACCATGAGCGCTGGTTGGTCTCCTATGCGGATTTTATAACTCTGCTGTTCGCTTTCTTTGTCGTCATGTACTCTATTTCTTCGGTTAATGAAGGCAAGTATCGTGTTCTTTCCGATTCCATGGTTGCCGCTTTCCAGGATCCGGCGCGCAGTCTGGCGCCAATACAGGTCGGGAATCCGCTGCGTTCGTCATCGCAGTCGAAGTCTATTCTTGATCACAACAGACAGATTATCGAATTATTCAAAGTACCTCTGCCGGATGAATCAGAGGAACAGACCGATGACAGGCAGTCGCAGCCGGAACCACAGACATTGCAGGATCAGACCGGGGATGAAGATCTCGATGAGACCGCGCAACAACTCGCTGATTCAATCGAGGCGGCAATGGCTGATCTGGTGGATGACGGACTCATCGACGTGCGTCGTGACAAACGCTGGATTGAAGTCGAAATAAAGTCCAGCATCCTGTTTAACTCCGGGAGTGCTGAACTGTCTGTCAAATCCATACCTGTGTTGCGCAAGCTGGCAGAAAAAATAATGCCACTGGACAACGTCACTCACGTGGAGGGGTTCACCGATAATATCCCGATCAGCAACTTTGAATTCATTTCCAATTGGGAACTGTCCGCATCACGTGCAGCAAGTGTCGTACATTTGTTTACACGGCTGGGTATAGATCCGCAACGCATGGCGGCGATCGGCTATGGTGAATTCCGACCGGTTGCCAGCAATGCTACACCGGAAGGCAGGGCAAAGAATCGTCGTGTCGTGCTGGTTATCATGTCGGGTTCCGACGCGCGTATCAGCCAACGGCTGGATCATCTGCAGACAACGCGCGAAGGAAAATCCGAACTCGTTACCAGACCGGTGGCGGAGCCGGTAAAACCGGCGCAGCAATCCGAACCCGCAGCCTTGCAGGCAGACGGATCCGCATCATGAATAACTGGACGGTTTCCAATCAGAAAGGTGGTGTGGGTAAAACCACCACCGTCGTCACCCTGGGCGGATTGCTGGCGCAGCAGGGTAAGCGCGTGCTGTTGCTCGACCTGGACCCGCAGGGCTCCATGACGTCGTACTTTCGCCTGGATCCCGATAGCAGCGAAGGCAGCGTGTATTCATTGTTCGAAGCGCATGTCAGCCATACCCGCGTGGAGTTTCTGGAGGCGTTGTTACATGACACCGGCGTGGAGGGGCTTTCTCTGCTGCCAGCCTCCACTGCCATGGCCACCCTTGACCGGCAACTGGGTGCGCGGGATGGTATGGGGCTGGTTATCAAACAGGCGCTGGCGCGGCTTGAAGTCCGGTTTGACTACGTGCTGATGGATTGTCCACCCATGCTGGGTGTTCTCATGGTTAATGCACTCGCTGCGTGCCAGCGGCTGCTGATCCCGGTGCAAACGGAATTCCTCGCCCTGAAGGGGCTGGAGCGCATGCTGCATACCTTGCGGATGATTACACATTCGCACGGCGGCGTACTCCCATACACCATTATTCCGACATTCTTCGATCGCCGTACCCGCGCGTCCATGGATGCACTGCGTGCCATGCGTGATCAGCACGGTGAGCACCTGTGGTCACGAGTGATTCCGGTCGATACCCGGTTCCGCGAGGCCAGCAGGGCCGGGGAACCACTCTGTGTTCATAATCCCGCAGCGCGTGGCAACGAGGCTTATGCATCCCTGCTACGCTGCTTGCAGCAGCAAGAAGCACCACTGGCAGAGGCTGTGTCGCAATGAAGACGGATACCCGCAAGGAACAGCTGCTGGATCAACGGCTGGCCTTGAGCGCTTATCTCGACGTGATGCTGCAACACGGGGTTACACAGCAAACTGAAACCCCGGCGGCTGTCCGGACCGTGCCGGAGCGCGCTGTCCCTGACTGGGCAACAACACGTTTTCAGGTTTTGCTGTTTGATGTTGCAGGGCTCACGCTGGCGGTGCCGCTGATCAAGCTGAAAGGCGTGGTACCCAATGAAGCAGGAATGACGCCCATGCCCGGGCATTCCCCACTATTTCCGGGCATCGTGCCATACCAGGGAATCAAGGCCAGGTTGGTGGATACGGCGCGCTTCATCCTGCCGCAGGATCGCATTGCGCAGCTGGATGCCGACGTTGCGGGGCGCAGCGCCCACCTGGTGATAATCGATGAGGGCCACTGGGCGCTGGCCTGTGACGCTATTGGCGAAGTGATCGAGCTGGAAGCGAAGGACGTCAAGTGGCGTGGTGCCAGCACCAGGCGCGCCTGGCTGGCCGGAACAGTAATTCAACAGATGTGTGCATTGCTGGATATCGACGCCTTGAGCGGGGAATTGGCCGAAGGTCTGGCATGATTAATGCTTTTTTCAGGGTATCCGGGCAGTTGACCGGTTTTTGACGCCGGAACTTGATCAGACTCACCAGGCCGAGGTTTCAATATGGCGAATGTGGCTGCCAAAGCAAACGAAAATGACAAAATAGTTCAATGGGTTACCTTCCGCCTGGCGGAGGAGACCTACGGTATCAATGTGATGCAGGTACAGGAAGTCCTGCGGGTCTCGGAAATAGCGCCGGTGCCAGGTGCGCCACATTATGTGCTCGGTATTATAAACCTGCGCGGCAATGTTGTGACGGTTGTGGATACCCGTATCCGTTTGGGTCTGGAAAGCAGCGAGGTAACGGATTCGACACGGATCGTGATTATCGAAGGCTCCAGACACGTCGTCGGTATCCTCGTTGACTGTGTCGCCGAGGTGGTGGATCTGCATGCGTCCGAACTTGAGTCTGTGCCCAACGTCGGTAACGAGGAAAGCGCCAGTTATATTCAGGGAGTCGTCAGCCGCGACGATAAATTACTGATTCTGGTGGATCTGAACAAACTGCTCACCGATGAAGAGTGGAAGGAACTGGCCAGCCTGTAGCTGGCCGATTCCAGATACGGGTCCGGGGTATGCAATCATGGCCGAAATCGGACAACCGCCGCCCGTCTACCGTGTTCCACCCAGCTATCCCGGCAAGGGGGTCGGGGAGGGTAAACGGGCTCCGCAACGCAAGCCGGACAGTGAGCATCGGCAACCCGGTCAGCATCGTAAGCGCAGGGACAATGACGATGACGGGCCCGGTATAGATGAATACGCCTGAGGTGTTTCCAATGATCAGCCAAATCCTGAAAGGAGCAAGCACGCGAGCAGTATCCGGCCTGGCAGCGATAGCCGCTGCCTGGCGGCGCGCCCGAACCGGCGAGGAAAGTCTGCTTGAGGAACTTCAGGCTACCCGGCAACGTGTCCAGCAGCTGGAACAGGAGCTGGGTGCTCTGTGCAGCGCTTCATCGGGTGTCGGCGATCATGTGGTCATGCTGGAACAGCAGGTTCAGCGTATTATCGAGCGGCAGAACGTTCTGGAACTGCGCAGCAGTGGTGACCGTCCCTACAACCAGGCAAGCCAGCTGGTGCACAATGGTGCGGATATCGAAGAATTGGTGGGTAGCTGCGGCCTGACCCGTGGTGAAGCCGAACTGCTGGTAATGATGCAACGCAGCTCCGGTTGATAGTCCTACGTTTGCTGCGGCGCCTTACCGGACAGGTGATAGGCAAAGGCAATCACTTGCGCAACGGCCAGATACAAAGCTTCGGGTATTTCTTCCCCGAGTTCCACACGCGCCAGCACGGCTGCCAGCGGTTCATTTTCCTGCATGGGTATACCGTGCTGACGCGCCAGTTCAATAATCTGTTCAGCGACACGGTCATGCCCTTTGGCAGTTACCCGTGGTGCGCGTTCACCATCGTATTGCAGTACTACCGCCAGTGGCGTGGCGGGCGTTTTCCTGTTCACACCTTTTCCCTGATCAGGGCTTGTTCAGCGCCGGTTCTTTCAGCGGGTCTGGGCCCGTGCCGGCACTCCAGCTCACCGACATCCAGCCCGGCCGTGTGCAATGCATCACGCAGTTCGTGCATATGTTCGTGAAACAGCGGCAGCGCGTCAGTCTGTTCCGTCCAGAAGCGTGCCGATACCTGTTCATTGCAGAGCTGCACCTGCGCCTGTACCGGACCCAGCCCGGGCAGATCAAAGGCCAGCTGCGCCGTCCAGCGTTGTACCGGCTGTTGCGCCTCGTGCGGTTGTTCGTCACTGCCCCGAAGCAGGCGCATCGACCATAGATCGATGTCGTCCCCGCGGCGTATGGGCAGGTCAAACAACCATTCCAGCAAACCGCGTTCACCTTCTCTGGGTACAGCAGCCAGCTGGTGCAGCTGTATTCGCGCCAGGGCAGCCTCGGCCTGCAGCAGCAGGTCGGCGCGGACATTACCCATGCGGTTGATCAGGTCCAGGCTGGCCTGAAGTGCAGACTGCGGAACCGGCACTGCACCACGCAGCGGCACGGCTGGCGAAGCCCCGTTTGTGGTGCTGACCTGGGGGGGTGGCGGTGTTGCCGCTAGCGAAGCTGTGGCAGCCGGCCTGGTTGCGCCTGCCGTGGTACCGGGAAGGCTGGCGCGCGCCGCGCGCTGGAGCTGGTCAGGTGTGGGGGCTTGCGTTGCCGGAGCGGAGCCTGGCGGTGTGGCTGGTGGCTGTTGAGCGGGTGCTTTTGTGGCGCCTGTTGACGGTGCTGGCAGTGGTGTATTTGTGCCCGGTTTCGGGGCATCCGTGCTGGTTGCCGGCGTGCCGGTTGATAGCTGCGGTGTATCAGCGCCGGCTCGTGCGCTGCTGCCCGGCCAGTTGCGTACCAGTTGTATCAGGCGCAGCAGGTTCGCCTTGAAATCGCTTTGAACAGCAGCTGGAGCAGCGCTCCTGCCGGTACTCTGCAAAAGCCGGCGTTCCAGAAAAAGGCCCGAATCACCGATGGCTTTTTGCAGGCCCTGTCGGGTCGAAACAGCCTGGACACCGGGCATCTGCCGGAGAGTGGAGCGTACCAGTTCGTTCAGTAATGGCGGTGTGGGCGGGTTGGGCAAGTGG
>VAPD01004917.1_pt1 | contig 14168 bp, 10 predicted proteins | sample 3393901 | NCBI WGS metagenome assembly VAPD01 (sample SAMN08290435, study PRJNA428436) | hydrothermal vent metagenome | isolation source: Deep-sea hydrothermal vent chimney | place: Atlantic Ocean: South-mid Altantic Ridge | depth 3034 m m | reverse complement strand
GACTTTCGGCTATTTTCGGAAAAAGTCCTGAAAATAGTAGGCATTGGTCGCCAACATCGCGCAATCTATCAGCTTTCCGGCTTTGTTCCCGCTGCGCCTGCAAAAACTCAAGTGCCATGATTTTGCGCGCCAGTTCGGGCCGCCCGGCAAACCGCATTAACAGGAAAACCAGATAGGATTCAAGGCCTTCTTCAAGATTACGGTGGCTGGCAACTTGCGCTTCAGCGACCAGCGCGTGCCATTGGGCAACCGCTGTCGGTTGCAGAACCAGTGAATTCATCATGCACCTCGGTATCCATTCCTTCACACAGCTTATCGGCCAATAAATAATACTTCTTGAAGGCTTAGGCCCTTAAATTCCCTGAATTTATAAGCGCCGAACTACATCCGGCGCGCAGCTCAAGCTATACTGCGCGGCTTCGATAATCCCAAACTGTTGATCATTAATCTATTGGACACCTCAAAACCATCGCCCGCCATGACATTTCAGGGCCTGATCCTGGCGCTGCAGGACTACTGGTCACGCCAGGGCTGTGTCGTGCTGCAGCCCTACGATATGGAAGTGGGCGCCGGCACTTTTCACCCGGCAACATTTCTGCGCTCCATCGGCCCGGAGCCGTGGCGTGCCGCTTACGTTCAACCGTCGCGGCGTCCCACCGACGGGCGCTATGGCGAGAATCCGAACCGCCTGCAGCACTACTACCAGTTCCAGGTGTTGCTGAAACCCAGCCCGGATAACATCCAGGAGCTGTACCTGGATTCGCTTAAGGAGCTGGGTATCGATCCTCTGGTGCACGATATCCGTTTTGTCGAGGACAATTGGGAATCACCCTCCCTTGGCGCCTGGGGACTGGGCTGGGAAATCTGGTTGAACGGTATGGAGGTCACCCAGTTTACGTACTTCCAGCAGGTCGGTGGCCTGGACTGTAAACCGGTCAGCGGTGAAATCACTTACGGCCTGGAACGCATTGCCATGTATCTGCAAAGTGTGGAAAGCGTGTTTGATCTGGTGTGGACCGAAGGACCGCAGGGCAGGATTCTCTACGGAGATGTTTTTCACCAGAATGAAGTGGAGATGTCCGCCTTTAATTTTGAGCATGCCAACACCAAAGAATTGTTCCACTGGTTCGATAGCTGCGAAAACGACAGCCAGGCGCTGATTGAAGCCGGTCTGCCGCTACCGGCGTACGAGTTGATGCTGAAAGCTTCGCATACCTTTAACCTGCTGGATGCCCGCAGCGCCATTTCTGTTACGGAACGGCAGCGTTTTATCCTGCGCATACGCGCATTGTCCAGGGCCGTCGCCCAGGCCTACTACGACCGCCGTGAGGCATTAGGCTTCCCGATGCTCAAGCAGGGGCCGCAATCATGAGCGAGACACGCGACCTGCTGATTGAAATCGGGACCGAAGAGTTGCCGCCCAAAGCCCTGCGCCGTTTGTCCAACGCTTTTGCCGATGGCATGGAAAAAGGTCTCGATGCCGCGGCACTCAAACCTTTAAGGATATACGCCTACGCAACACCGCGCAGGCTTGCGCTTTTAATAAAAAATTTACCCCTCGCACAGGCGGACCGTGAGTCGGTTCGGCGTGGTCCGGCACTGGCCGCAGCATTCGACGATGATGGCTGCCCGACACAGGCTGCTATCGGTTTTGCCAGATCCTGCGGCGTGGAAGTTGATCAGCTGGACCAGCAGGAAACCAAAAAAGGCAGCTGGCTATCGTTCCGGGCTGTTGTAAAAGGCAAGGCAACAAGCGAGCTGATTCCCGATCTTGTCCACCAGTCACTGGCCGGTTTACCAATTCCCAGGCGTATGCGTTGGGGAGATCGCAACGATGAGTTCGTGCGACCGGTGCACTGGGTAGTACTGCTGTTCGGTGACGAAGTTATCGATGCCGACATACTCGGCATCAAGGCTGACCGGTATACCCGGGGTCATCGTTTCCACCACCCGGCACCGATTTATCTGGGCGAACCCGAAGCTTACTTGCCGATACTCGAAACAGAAGGCTATGTGCTGGCCGATTGCTCAGCTCGCCGCGAGGCTATTCGCGCACAGGTTCTGGAGCAGGCCGAGAAACTGGGTGGACAGGCCGTCATCGACGACGACTTGCTGGATGAGGTGAGTGCGCTGGTTGAATGGCCGGTAGCCATCTCCGGGCGCTTTGACAAAGCGTTTCTGGACGTGCCATCTGAAGTGCTCATCTCAAGCATGCAGTACCACCAGAAGTACTTTCCCGTTGTCGATAATGACGGCAAGCTGATGGCTCACTTTATTACTGTAGCCAACCTTGTCAGCAAGGACCCGCAACAGATCCAGGCCGGCAATGAACGCGTCATACGTCCACGTCTGGCGGACGCTGCATTTTTCTGGGACCAGGACCGCAAGCAAGCACTCGAGCAACGCGCTGCTGGTTTGCACAGCATGATCTACCAGAAAAAACTCGGCACCCTGTATGACAAGCAGGAACGTGTGGCAAAGCTGGCTGCCACCATTGCTGTACAAATCGGTGGCAATGCGGCACATGCTGAAAGAGCTGCGCGACTGTGCAAGTGCGACCTGCTTACCAGCATGGTCTACGAATTCCCTGAACTGCAAGGCATCATGGGGCGTTACTATGCCAGTAATGACGGGGAACCCGAATCCGTTGCAATAGCCATTGAAGAACATTACCGGCCACGCTTTGCAGGCGATAATTTGCCGACAGGTCGTGAAGGACAGGCGGTCGCGATTGCCGACCGGCTCGACAGCCTGACAGGAATCTTCGCCATTGGACAGCAACCGACCGGGGAAAAAGATCCTTTTGCACTGCGCCGCGCCGCGCTTGGCCTGGTACGTCTGTGCATCGAGCAGGAACTGGATGTTGACCTTGAAACATTACTCGATACCGCTGCTGCAGGCTTTGAAAAATCTTTAGATGCATCTTCAGCCACCGCTGCGGTATTCAGCTACGTCATGGATCGCCTGCGTGCCTACTATCAGGATGGCGGCATCGATATCGATCTCATTGAAGCGGTGCTCGCAGTGCGGCCTACGCGCCTGCTGGATTTCGACCGCCGTATCCAGGCTTGCCAGGTGTTCCGTCAGCTGCCGGAAGCGGTAAGCCTGTCCGCTGCAAACAAGCGGATCGCCAACATCCTTAAAAAAACCGACCAACGAATTCCCGATCAGGTAGATAACGGGCACCTTGTCGATGCGGCTGAAAAACAACTGGCCGAACAACTCGAGAGCATGAGTGCTACGGTTATCCCTCTGATGGATGCTGGCGATTATACGCCAGCACTTAAACACCTGGCCGGTCTTCGCGAAAATGTCGATGCCTTCTTCGACCAGGTCATGGTGATGGTAGAGGATGACAACTTGCGAGCCAACCGGCTTGCGCTGTTACAAAGCCTGAACAAGCTGTTTCTCAGAGTCGCCGATCTTTCACGTTTACAAAGCTGAGGTGCATCATGACGGATTATGATTCCTACCAGGCCATGCTTGATGCTGTGCAGGCCTTTCACGACAAGCATGACTTTAAAAATACCGGTGGCGAGGAAATGACCTACCGCCTGGCCCTGATGGCGGAGGAGCTGGGTGAAATTTCCGCCTGCGTCACCAAGGGCAAGAGTAAGGATGAACTATCCGAGGAAGTCGCCGACCTGTTGATTCTTGTTGTCGGCACTGCCATTGCCGCGGACTTCGATCTGCGCGATGCCTTCTGGAAAAAAATGGATCGCCTTATGCGGCGCGAATCGCGCATGGTTAATGGCCGCATCCGTGTATCCGAATTCCGCGACATGAAACAGGATACGTCCGAGTTTTGAGCACTGGCGATCAACAACCCGCACTCCCGGTTCTCTACCTGCGCTCTGTCCTGTTCTGGCTGGGTTTCGCAACATTCACGCTTGTCTTTGCATTTCTGCTGGTACTGAGTTTTCCGTTCCCGCTGGAAAAACGTTTCGTGTTGACGCGCGCCTGGTCGACAGCAACTATCCACTGGCTGCGCATAAGCTGTAATCTTGACTATGAAGCCCAGGGAACCGAAAACATAACGGACACGGCGGGGATTATATTTGCAAAACACCAGTCGACCTGGGAAACACTGATACTGAATTTCTGGTTTGAAAAACAATCCTGGGTAGTAAAACGTGAACTCCTGTGGGTACCGATTTTTGGCTGGGGTATGTACATGATGAACCCGATAGCGCTGAATCGTGGCAGCGGTAAAAAGGCCATAGACCAGCTAGTAGAGCAAGGACGTGAGCGGCTTGAAAAAGGCAACTGGATTGTTATTTTTCCTGAAGGCACCCGCACCGCACCCGGTACTAAAGGTCGCTACCGCATAGGCGGGGCTATTCTGGCAGAGCGTACCGGCGCTTCGGTAACACCAATCGCACACAACGCCGGCGAGTACTGGCCCAGGCGCAGTTTTATAAAACGGCCCGGTGTTATCAAAATTCGTATCGGGCCGCCAATTGACACGAAAAACAAACCGGCCAAGGAGATACTGGCTGAAGCGGAACACTGGATAGAGTCAGAGATGGCCGGGATTACAACACGGCAACCCGTCGGGCAGTGAACATCAGACGTCAAGATTGGAAACAGACAACGCGTTACTTTCAATGAAATCCCGGCGTGGCTCAACCTGGTCACCCATCAGCGTAGTAAAGATTTCATCGGCAGCAACTGCATCCTCGATTTGCACCTGCAACATGCGGCGGGTATCGGGATTCATGGTGGTGTCCCACAACTGGTCCGGGTTCATTTCTCCCAGTCCCTTGTAGCGCTGAATATGTTGTCCGCGTTTGGCCTGATCAATCAACCACGCCATCGCCTGTTTGAAACTGACAACCGGCTTCTGTTTGTCGCCGCGCTGAATAAAAGCACCATCCCCCAGCAGGCCATCAAGTTGTTCGCCCAGTGCAACCATGCGCCCGTACTCGGCGCTGGCAAAAAATTCACTCGGGATCTGCTGTTCACTGGACACTATACCGTGGGTCATTTTACAGATATGTATCGTGAAACCTTCTTGTTCCTCATCCTTGTCCACCTTGACCGTGTAGCGCTCACCCGCCTTTTCCTGACTGTTGATGCGCTCCTGGAGTTCGGCGCACCATTCCTGGACCTTGTTCATATCGTGCAGATCAACTTCTTCCAGCGCCGGCATGTATAGCATCCTTTCCAGAACGACCGGACTATAACGGCGTGACAGCCGTTCTATCGATGCCATCACCGCCATATATTGCTTCGCCAGGCTTTCCAGCCCTGGGCCGGTCAGGGCCGGGGCATCTTCGTTCACATACAGGCTGGCCTTGTCCAACGCCGCTTGCATTAGATAGTCCTGCAGCGCGGCATCATCCTTAACATATTGTTCTTGCTTGCCTTTTTTTGTTTTATAGAGTGGCGGCTGAGCGATATAGATGTAACCCTTTTCTATCAATTCGCGCATCTGGCGGTAAAAGAAGGTAAGCAGCAGCGTACGAATGTGGGAACCGTCTACATCCGCATCTGTCATGATGATGATCCGGTGATAACGGAGTTTATCGATATTGAACTCCTCACGACCGATTCCGCAGCCAAGCGCGGTGATCAAAGTTCCCACCTCAACGGAAGAAAGCATCTTGTCAAAGCGCGCTTTCTCCACATTTAAAATTTTGCCCTTGAGAGGAAGAATCGCCTGTGTGCGCCGGTCCCTGCCCTGTTTGGCTGAACCGCCGGCGGAATCACCCTCCACCAGGTACAGCTCGCATTGAGCGGGGTCACGCTCCTGGCAGTCAGCCAACTTGCCGGGCAGGCCGGCTATATCCAGCGCACCCTTGCGACGTGTCATTTCACGCGCCTTGCGGGCGGCCTCCCGGGCCATCGCCGCTTCCACTATTTTTGCCGTGATAGCCCTGGAATCTGCTGGATATTCAAGGAGATAGCTATCCAGTTTTTCGGACACCGTGGATTCCACAATACCCTTCACCTCGGATGACACCAGTTTTTCCTTGGTCTGTGATGAGAACTTGGGATCCGGCACCTTGACTGACAACACTGCAGTCAGCCCTTCCCGGGCGTCATCACCGGTGGTGTTGACCTTGTTCTTTTTGGTTATCTGCTTCTCCATGTACTGGTTCAGGGTGCGTGTCAACGCACCACGGAATCCAGCCAGGTGGGTGCCACCGTCCAGCTGGGGAATATTGTTGGTAAAGCAAAAAATATTTTCCTGGTAGGAGTCATTCCACTGCATGGCAACTTCGACACCGACACCGTCTTTCTGTCCGGTGAAATAGAAAACGGTCGGGTGTAAAGGCGTTTTGTTCCGGTTCAGGTGCTCCACGAACGCCCGGATACCGCCCTGGTATTCGAAAATATCCTGTTTATCCGTGCGTTCATCGGTCAGTTTTATGCGTACACCGGAATTCAGAAAAGATAGCTCTCTCAATCGCTTGGCGAGAATATCGTAATGGTATTCGGTGTCGGTGAAAATAGTGGTGCTGGGCTTGAACCTGATTTCCGTACCGTTCTGGTCCGTATCACTGACAGCTTTCAGCGGTTCTTTGGGTTCACCCAGCACGTATTCCTGGTAGTGCAGCTTGCCATCACGGCGAATCATCAGTTTCAGATTTTCTGATAACGCATTGACCACCGAAATACCGACACCATGTAATCCACCCGAGACTTTATAGGAGTTATCGTCGAACTTACCGCCGGCGTGCAGCACCGTCATAATGACTTCAGCAGCGGATCGACCTTCCTCGGGATGAATATCAACCGGAATTCCGCGCCCGTCATCAGTAATCGTGACTGAATCATCACTGTGCAGCGTAACGGTAATCTCTGAACAATAGTTGGCGAGTGCTTCATCAATAGAATTATCGACGACCTCAAACACCATGTGGTGCAATCCAGAACCGTCATCGGTATCGCCGATGTACATGCCTGGCCGTTTACGAACGGCTTCAAGTCCTTTAAGAACCTTGATATTTGAGGAATCGTAGCTGGGTTTATCGCTCATAATGGTAGAATCCGGGGGGTACTGCAGGATTATACCACTTCAGTAACAACACCGTGTTTCACGTGAAACCGTCCAGTCTGACCGGACTGCCAGCCTGCATCCTCAATATCATTAATGGCCGTAACGAAAACCTGCGCTCCCACGGATCGCAAAAGCTCCAGAACACGCTGTTGATTTTCCCCATCGAGCTCAGCACCAATATCATCCATCAGAAAAAGGCTGGTTTGCGAAGTGTCGCGCTTCAAAAGCTGTGCCTGGGCAACTTTCAGGGCTGTCACAAACAGTTTGAGCTGCCCTCTGGAAAATTGCTCGATCAGCGGCTGACCCCTGTTGAGAAAAGCAAGCTCCGCGCGCTGTGGGCCTTGCCGTGTGTAGCCAAGTTCTCTGTCTTTTGTCAGTCCAGCCCCCAGCGCCTGGTGGTAGGAATCATTCTGCGGCCATCCCCTTCGATAACCGATCTTCAATTCCTTATCCGTACCCAACAATCCGGCGCCTGTAGCCGACACCACCGATTCCAGCGCCAACAGGTAGCGCTCCCGCATCAGATGAAGCTCTTCACCACTGGTTGCCAGTTCAATATCCCAGGCGCTTATTTCCTTTGTGGATGCACTTTTTCTCAATGCCGCATTACGTTGCTTCAGTAACTTGTGGAATCGCTTCCATTCCTGCAGGTACGATGGTTTCACGTGAAACAGGCCCCAATCGAGGTAATAACGTCTAAACGCCGGTCCCTCCTCTATGAGCCGGTGCAGATTACCCCCCAACCATTGAACCGGAAAAAGCGCCGCCAGTTCAGATAGTCGCTTTACCGGTTTACTGTCAATACGCGCAATAAGTTTCTTTTCAGACCGGCTCATTCCGACCGGAATCTCCCGCCCCTCTGCCGCGCTTACCATTGCCACCAACTGAAATCCCGTTTCACCTGTCTTGATTGCTTTATTCAGATTTCGGGTACGAAATGACCGTGCCCTGGCCAGCACGAACAAGGCTTCAAGTAAACTGGTTTTACCTGCAGCATTTTCGCCGATAAAAAGGTTTACCCGGGGAGAAAACCTTAGCTTTATCGGCTCAATATTGCGGAACCCGTCTATCGATAGGGATTTCAGAGGCATCAGAAATGGCGGATCCACTGGTAAGGACCGCTAGTGTACCCCGTCACCAGAATCCCTTGAATCACCGACATCATTTACAAATGAGTAAATTTTTGATGGCCACGGAATGGCACACGGGCATGGCAAGAGTTATTCTTTCTGGAAGTGAATTCGCCAGTACTCAATTACAGCCGCATCGGCATAACAACATAGCGGTATTGCTCGGTTCCCGGCTGTCGAATCAGGCAACTGCTATTGGAATCGCTCAGGGTGATTTCCACATGGTCGCTACGCACCGACGACAGTACGTCCAGCAGGTAGGTCACATTAAAGCCGATTTCCAGATCACTGCCCTGGTAATCCACCTCGAATTCTTCGTCAGCCTCTTCCTGTTCTGTATTATGTGCTTGAATTTTAACATTATTTTTTTTAAGATTGAGCCGGATACCGCGATATTTCTCGTTTGACAGAATCGAAGCACGCGACAATGCCTGGCGAAATAACTCCCGATCAGCAACTACGCGCTTATCGCCGTTTTTAGGAACTACCCGTTCGTAGTCCGGGAAGCGCCCATCGACCAGCTTGGACGTAAAACACACATCAGCGGTACGTAAACGGATATGGTTAGCACCCACTTCAACCTGCACCGGTTCGTCACTGGTATCCAGCAATCGCTGTAATTCCTGAATCCCCTTGCGCGGTACTATTACCTGGCGGGGTTGATCGACCGCAATATCAACCTCTGTATCACACAACGCCAGGCGGTGACCGTCCGTAGCCACAGTACGCAACAAGCCGTTACCTAATTCCAGCATCAACCCATTGAGGTAGTAACGCACATCCTGCTGGGCCATGGAAAACTGGGTACGTTCGATGCTTTCCTTGAACTGGTTTTGTGAAACTGTAAACTGGCAATCGCTTTTGATCTCTTCTACAACAGGGAAATCTGCAGCGGGCAAAGTTGCCAGGGTAAATCGACTCCTGCCGGATTTTATCTGTGCCTTCTGGTCCTTGAAAAGAAACTGTATCTTTGCATTCTCGGGAAGTGCTTTGCAGATATCCACCAGTTTGCGGGCCGGGAGTGTGATTTCCCCGCCTTCATCAATTTGAACTGGTGTCTTCGCCCGGATTTCGACTTCCAAATCGGTTGCGGTTATCTGCAACCCCTTATCATCTACAACAATCAGCACATTACCCAGTACCGGTAGTGTTTGACGACGTTCTACGACACCAATGACTTGCTGCAGGGGTTTTAGCAAAGACTCTCGGTCAATCGTGAATTTCATTAATTATCCTTTAATATATATTCTTTAAGTTATTATCTAGTTACTGTTATTAGTGCCGGGTACAACTGTTAATAACAAAAATATATACAAATCAATCAATCAATTACAAGTACTTTGGCATTCTATTAAAGCACCTGTAAACTGTTAATCAACTGTGGATAATATCGGAAAACTATTGCGCCGCAAATTTATCCACCACTTATCCACATCATGCGGTCAAAATTCTCCACAGGTTACTGTAGTCCTCGGCAATTCGCATATCCGATTCTTTCAGTTCATTTACTTTGCGACAGGCGTGTAACACCGTGGTGTGATCACGCCCGCCAAATGCAGAGCCGATTTCCGGCAAGCTGTGATTGGTCAGCTCCTTTGCCAGTGACATGGCAACCTGGCGTGGCCGGGTAATGGAACGTGTACGACGCGCAGAGTGCAGATCGGCCACACGGATTTTGTAGTATTCGGCAACCGTTTTCTGGATGTTGTCAATCGAAACCAGCTTGTCCTGCAATGCCAGCAGATCACGCAATGCTTCCTTGGTAAATTTTACATCAATATCGCGGCCGGTAAATCGCGCGCTGGCAACCACACGTTTCAGGGCGCCTTCCAGTTCGCGGACATTGGAGTTAATACGCTTGGCGATAAAAAAGGCAACGTCACCGGGTAAATCGACGTTTGCCTGCGCAGCCTTGTTCACCAGTATGGCCACACGTGTTTCCAGCTCCGGAGGTTCAATGGCAACGGTCAAACCCCAGCCAAACCGGGATTTGAGTCGTTCCTCCAGGCCCTTGATCTCTTTTGGGTAGCGGTCACAGGTCAAAATAATCTGACTCTGGCCCTCCAGTAAGGCATTGAAAGTATGAAAGAATTCTTCCTGTGAGCGTTCCTTGCCGGCAAAGAACTGGATATCATCGATTAACAGCGCGTCGACAGAACGGTAATGCCTTTTGAATTCGTTCATGGCGTTGTGCTGCAGAGCCTTTACCATATCGGCAACAAAACGCTCTGAATGCAGGTAGGTCACCCGGGCGCCGGGCCGATTGGCGACTATGGTGTTACCCACAGCCTGCATCAGATGGGTTTTTCCCAGTCCTACACCACCGTAAATGAACAGGGGGTTATAGGCGTCACCGGGATTTTCTGCGATCTGCAAGGATGCAGCGCGCGCCAGCTGGTTTGATTTGCCTTCCACAAAGTTGTTAAAGGTAAAGCCCGGATTCAGGTTGCGTTTCTGGTGTACACCTTTATCCCTGCGTCGGGTCATGCGCACCGCTGGTTCAGAGCTTCCTGAGCTTGATGTCACTGCACTTTCTTCAGCAGACTGAGCAGAGCCGATTTCCAGCTCTACTTTCAGGTCTTCATCCTGACAGAGGGTGTCTACGGTTTTCTGGATGCTGGTGATGTAGTTATTTTTAACCCAGTCCAGCACAAAACGGTTGGGCGCCAGTAATTTAAGCCCAAGACCCTCTTCCACTGCATGCAGTGGGCGTATCCAGGTGTTGAATTGTTGTTCGGGCAGCTCGGTTTCGAGCCGCACCAGACACTGTTGCCAGAGTGAGCCCTGCAAAGGTAACCTCGATAGTTAGCCATGTGGTACGGTGCTGAGCCAGGCAGTCTAACGTGCGCGCCAGTACTTATCCACAACTTAACTGACCTGAACCAGCCACAAAAGCGGTTGACAGGCAGGGGGTGAAAACAGTACCCTGCGCGGTCTGTTTTGGCCCGCACTTGCGCGGGCCTTTGACTATTTTGGGATCGGATTGCGGCATGAAGCAAACATTTCAACCAAGTAACCTGAAGCGCAAACGCACCCACGGTTTCCGTGCCCGGATGCGTACCAAGAGCGGCCGCCTTGTGATCAAGGCCAGGCGGGCAAAAGGGCGCGCGCGCCTGGCAGTCTGAACGACGCTTCCTTGAGCGCGGCCACAGCGCGTTACCCCTCTGCGTATCGCCTGTTGAAGGCTGAAAAATATCAACGGGTATTCAAGCGTTGCGAATACAGGGCCAGTGATCGTTTTATGACGATACTGGCTGTGTCCAATGGTTTGCAGCACCCGCGTCTGGGGACGGTGGTATCGATCAAGGCTGCTGGCAACGCGGTGCAGCGAAACCGGATCAAGCGCCTGGTACGCGAAAGCTTCCGGCTGCATCAGGAACTTCTTGGCAGCAGTGACCTGGTCGTTCTGGTACGGCCCGGCATCAGTTCACGAAGCAATCAACAATTACTCAGCGCACTGGACACTCACTGGCGTACAATCGCAGCGCATGCGCACACTGGTTCTGATACTCATTAAAGGCTATCGCATGGTCATCAGCCCCTGGCTGGGTAACCATTGCCGGTTCACGCCGACCTGTTCCCACTACTCGATCACGGCGATTGAGCGCTTTGGTCTGCTGCGTGGGGGCTGGCTGGCATTGCGTCGTATCGGTTCCTGCCACCCCTGGCATGCCGGAGGGTTCGACCCGGTACCAGAGCAGGACTGTAACCACTCAACACCACAGGCGCAGTCACCCAAGCATACTCATGGATAATCCACGTACACTTCTAGCCATCGCCCTCTCCTTTCTGGTGCTGCTTATATGGCAGGCCTGGATGAAGGATTACGGTTCCCAGCCGCAGCATGTTGAACAGGCAGACGTAACTGAAAGCGCAACACCTGCGCAGAGTGCCAGTAGTGGTGAAGACCTGCCCAGTGCTCCGGTGGATCAGCCACCGGAGGCATCACAGGAAACCGTGGCCGTGCAGCTGCCTGCAGGCCAGCGCGTGGAAGTCATCACGGATCTGTACCACGCTGTTATCAACACCCACGGCGGCGATCTCAGAGAAGTGGAGCTGTTGCAGTACCCGCAGAACACCGACAAGGACAGTCCTTCCTACCGCCTGCTGGACGGCAGCCCTGACAAACTTTTCGTTGCGCAAAGCGGATTGCGCGCCGGCAAGGGGCCGGAACCGACCCATCACGCGACTTTCCAGGTTGATAAAAACCGCTTTGAACTTGGCGATGGCGATAGCGTGGAAGTGCCGTTGCGCTGGACCGATGGCAATGGTGTTGAAGTTATCAAACGGTATCGCTTTCACCGCAACAGCTATGTCGTAGAAGTGGAATTCCTGGTGCGCAACAGCAGTGACCAGCCCTGGTCGGCACGTCCCTACTACCAGTTACAGCGTATCCCCATGGAGCAGGAGAACCGCTTCCTGTATACCTACACCGGTGGAGTACTGTACAGCCCGGAAGAAAAGTACGAGAAGATCAAGTTCGACGACATGCAGGACGAGGCACTGGACCGCGATGTAAAGGATGGCTGGGCCGCCATGATCCAGCATTACTTTGTTGCAGCCTGGGTGCCGCCACGCAACGAGACTGCCCGCTACTATACGCGCGCGCTGAAAGGCGAACGTTATGTGATCGGTTTGATCGGCCCGACCCTGCAGGTAGCGCCCGGCAGTGACGGTAATACCCAGGCACAGCTGTACGTTGGACCCAAATTGCAGCACGCCATGAAAGAAGTGGCCACGGGTCTGGAACTGACCGTTGACTATGGCGTGCTTACCATACTGGCGCAGCCGATATTCTGGTTACTGGAAAAAATTCATTCACTGGTAGGCAACTGGGGCTGGTCGATCATTTTCCTCACCATGCTGATCAAGCTGGCGTTTTTCAAATTGTCAGAGACCAGTTACAAATCCATGGCCAACATGCGCAAGCTCGCACCGCGACTGAAGGCGTTGAAGGAACGTTACGGTGACGACAAGCAGAAGCTGAACCAGGCCATGATGGACATGTACAAAAAGGAAAAGGTCAACCCGCTGGGTGGCTGTCTTCCCGTGCTGGTTCAGATTCCGGTCTTTATATCACTGTACTGGGTGTTGCTGGAAAGTGTTGAAATGCGCCAGGCGCCGTTCATGCTGTGGATACAGAACCTGTCGGCGGCTGATCCTTATTTCATATTGCCGCTGATCATGGGTGCTACCATGATGATTCAGCAAAAGCTGAATCCGGCGCCTATGGATCCCATGCAGGCGAAGGTCATGATGATTCTGCCAATCGTATTCACCGTGTTTTTTGCCTTCTTCCCGTCCGGTCTGGTGCTCTACTGGGTGGTGAACAACTCCCTGTCGATTGCCCAACAGTACGTCATCACCAAACGTGTGGAAGCGGCGGGTTGACAGTAAGGCGGTGAGCGCTGATTCGCCGCTGTGACCGAGACTACTGACACCATTGCAGCAGTGGCTACACCGCCTGGCCGTGGTGGTGTTGGTATTGTCAGAATATCCGGGCCACAGGTACCCGCAATCACCGCTCAGTTGCTTGGCGCCCCTGCTACCCCTCGCGTTGCCGAACTGCATGTCTTCACTGATGCCGAAGGCCAGGCCCTCGACGAGGGGTTGAGCCTGTTCTTTCCGGCGCCCCATTCCTTTACCGGCGAACACGTTCTGGAACTGCACGGTCATGGCGGACCTGTCGTCATGGATTTGCTATTGGCGCGGGTTCTGGAGCTGGGCGCGCGGCCGGCGCGGCCGGGTGAATTCTCCGAACGCGCTTTCCTGAATGACAAGCTGGATCTGGCACAGGCGGAGGCCATTGCCGATCTTATCGACAGCAGCACCGAGCAGGCGGCCCGCGCCGCGACGCGTTCGCTGCAAGGCGAATTCTCCAGCAAGGTTCAGCTACTGGTCACCGAGCTGATTGAATTGCGCAGCTATGTCGAAGCCGCTATTGATTTCCCGGAGGAAGAAATTGATTTTCTCAGCGACGGCGAGGTGCAACGCCGCCTGAGCAGCGTAGTCGATCGGTTGCAGCAGGTGCG
>VAPD01003757.1_pt1 | contig 14316 bp, 9 predicted proteins | sample 3393901 | NCBI WGS metagenome assembly VAPD01 (sample SAMN08290435, study PRJNA428436) | hydrothermal vent metagenome | isolation source: Deep-sea hydrothermal vent chimney | place: Atlantic Ocean: South-mid Altantic Ridge | depth 3034 m m | reverse complement strand
GGAAGAAAGAAAAAATGGGGTCAGAGTACATTAATCCCCACTCCCCCAGCAAAACCTCAAATTGGGGTCAGAGTACTTTATTACTCAGGTTACCAGAACCGAGTCAAAGTACCCATGCCCTCCAGCGCCGTTAAATCAGAGTACTTTTATGAACAAACGAATTTAACTATGCGTGATTTCATAACTGTGAGGGAGAAACTCTCAAATTCGCCAGCGTACCTTATTAGAGAAATGTACTCTGACCCCATTATTAAAATGTGTTTTTCTGCGACTGCTCTTTTTACCTACTTCTAGTCACTGTGAAAGTTTCATTTATCGAATAGTTTAAGGCGCACAAACTCCGATAGAGACCTTCAGTCTTTTCACTCAGGAGTAAAGGGGTCAGAGTACTTTTTGGCTCTCACACTTATCAAAAAAAGAAATGTACTCTGACCCCATTATTGTGGGCTGCCTAAATAATCCGGGCTCTTTAACTCTCTAGGATATGTAACAGGCAGTTTGAAAATACGGTAGATAGGTACAGACTATAGCTTAGGTGCAAGCGTTGGAAATACGAATGTAGGGTCAGTGTACTTTAAAGCGTTATCTTTTAAAAAGTACTCTGACCCCAATCTTCGAAATGTACTCTGACCCCACTATTTGCTGGGGTTATGCTTCGGTTTGTAGGGCTTGCTTCTTCAGTGTTTCTATCATGTATTCGCGCATTTTAAACTTCTGAAGCTTCCCTGTTACCGTCATGGGGTACTCTTTAACTACGCTGATGTATTTGGGTACTTTAAAGTAGGCTAGTTTGGATTTCAGGTAGTCGCGTATCTGATCTTCGTCTATATGTCGATTTTCCTTTGCCTTAATCCATAGGCATACTTGCTCGCCATATTTGTTGTCAGGAATACCAAAGACAGCGGCGTCTGACACATCCGCATGTTGATATAAGACTTCTTCAATTTCTCGTGGATAAATATTCTCGCCGCCGCGAATAATCATGTCCTTTATTCTACCAACTATTGTGACGTAGCCTTCTTCATCCATTTCTCCAAGATCTCCAGAATGGAGCCAACCTTCATCGTCTATGGTGGCTTTGGTCTTAACCTCATCACCCCAATAACCTTTCATTACACAGTAGCCTCTCGCGCAAATCTCACCCGGTTCTCCAATAGGCACCGTATTGCCTTGGGGATCTATGATCTTCACTTCTGTATGGGGCATAGCGCGCCCTACAGTTTTGACCTGCTTTTCAAATGGCGAGTCAATGTCAGTAATATGATTGATAGGGCTACACTCTGTCTGACCATAACCTATGACGACTTCTGTCATATGAAATTCACTATGGACCTTTCGCATGAGCTCTTCTGGACAGGTACTACCTGCCATGACACCTGTCCTTAGTGTTGATAGATCAAAGCTCTTGAAGTTGGATAGTTCGAGCTCGGCAATAAACATGGTTGGTACGCCATGTAATCCCGTGCACTTTTCTTCTTCTACTGTACGGAGTGTTGTCTCAGGGTCGAATGACTCCCCGGGGAATACTGCACATGCACCTGATGCTAAGCAAACTAAGTTGCCCAATACCATTCCAAAGCAGTGATAAAGCGGTACGGGAATACAAAGTTTGTCTTTGTGTGTGAACCTCATTGCTTGTGATACTAATAACCCATTATTTAGAATGTTTCGGTGCGTTAACGTTGCGCCTTTCGGATTTCCCGTGGTGCCGGAGGTAAACTGAATATTGATGTTATCATTCGCGCTAAGGTTCGATTCAACGGCCTCCAACTGAGATTTAAGCGCTTCCGTTGGTTCTATTTGCAATGCAGAAAAAGCCTGTAACCCTTCTACAGGCTTATCGCCAATAGTGTATACATATTTAAGTGAAGGCAACTTAGAAAGCGTTAGAGGACGCTTTGGTGTGCTCTTATCTTGGCTGTCTATTTCTGGCGCAAGCTCTTTCAACATGGCGACGTAATTTGACTGCTTGAATGACTGCGCCATGACTAAGTATTTTACCGCAACGTTATTAATAGCAAACGCTAATTCATCAGGGCGATAAGCAGGGTTCAGGCATACCATGATCGCCCCGATTCGCGCAGTGGCCATCTGTACGATCGACCATTCGATATTGTTCGGAGACCATATACCCACACGGTCGCCAGGTTCTACACCGTTTGCAAGTAAGCCGCAAGCAACACGTTCTACTTCATACCAATACTGCTGATAGGTCCAGCTAACGTCTTGATGTTTTACAATAATCGCTGGGTTATCGCCATAATTGTCGACAACATTTTTGAAATACTGACCGATAGTGAGCGACGTCAGCTCAGCGTCATCAGAGCCAGCAAACTCACTTTTCTGAAGAGGGAGTAGTGAGTTCGGTGTAAATTTTGATTCCATCATATCTTGCCTCCATGCGCGTACGCATCTGATTTATATATAAATAATAGAGTTGGCTGTTTCGGCTTTTGGTTCCAAATAACCAATGGCAACAATTGCAGTAAATGCTGAATACGCAACGAATAAAACAAATAATTCAATCTTTATTAACAATATTGTTGCAAACGGGTTTTGTCGACAAGATGTTAGTCGTATATGGGGTTATTCAACGATGAATTTGTGTGACTCGTCGTACACGCTGAAAGGAGAGTAATAACCAAAAGTGACAATGTATTTGATGTCTAAAGAAAATTGTCTCGACTTTAATGAAACAAAAAAGCCTCCGACGAAGGAGGCTTCCTAAAAATTTTTACTTTACGAAAGGTGAGTGTCTATTCAGACTCAATACCTTCGAAGTAGGCACGATATTCCATACGGGTAACGTAAGAATCGCCATTTTCATCCATCATCTCAAAGTCACCTTCGACATGTGCAACCTTTAACTCCTCGGCTGTAAGCTTACCGTCGCTGTCTACATCGATTTCAGTAAACTTATTGTCGGCTGTGGCTGACATTTCAGTACGAAGCTCCTTATTCTTCTCTGATATCATTTCACCGTCTGCTTTAGAGAATAATTCAGGGTTGCCCTTTTCCGAGAGTAGAGCGTCATTGGTGCCTTCAGTTTTCACCTGAGTAATGATGTCGTCGCTAAACATTGATGGTTTTTCATCAACAAACTTGTTGAATTCAACACGGCTAATCATGCTGTCACCATCGGTATCCATTTTTGCGAGAAGCTTACTGTCAATAACGCCAGAAGACTCTGAACCGACGATATAGCCGTTTCCATCCTTATCCATTGCGTTAAATCCCATCGAGATCTTCTCTTCGTGGTGGCCTGCTACTGCTGAAGCAGATAGTGTTGCAGCAATAACAGCACTGGTAATCATACTTAGTTTTGTGATCTTCATAATCAAATTCCTTCTGGCTTTTACAGTGAACTCGGGCGTTCAATTGCCCTAACCACTAGGTCCACAGACCTCAACATAGGTGCAGATTGGAAGTAAGCTTCAATCTGACACCGCTAATGACTTACGTAATTCATTATTCATTGAATGTGCCAAATGCATAACTAACTGATTTAGTGAGGTAATAAAAATTTAAGGCGAGGTTTTCAATGTTATTGCTATGTTAAATTGTCGCAGTGTTTGCAAGATCTTCATACGTCAAACTTAAGCTGTTCTCAGATATAGATAGAACCCCATTAATGAGATTAAAACAGCGAGAGTTGATCGTTCGCTATTGTCTCAAAATTCAGGCCAATAAGAGGCAAGATACTATCGGCAATGGGTTGGATTTGCTTTTCAATATAGTGGTCATATTGAAGGGGGGCCGTGGCGGTTTCTGCTGTTTGAGGGCCCTGTACTGTAATAACATAAGCAATGGTAGTATTAAACTGATAGCGAAGTGGCAACCCCTGTTCTTTATAGTACTCGTCCGCTAATCGCGCTGCCTTTACGTGGGGAGGTAGCGACTTGGTATACGACGACAAAGGCTTTCGCAGCCGCTTTTTATAGACCAAAGCGTGATCCATTTCACCGGACTTTATCGCTGCTATCGTGCTATTTATGTAGTCTTCAACAGGCTGTCCAGTAAACACTTTTTTGTACAGCTCGTACTGGAAGGTTTTAGCTAGTACCGTCCAATCAGAGCGGACATTTTCTAAGCCTTTAAAGACAAGTTCACCGCCCTTCATTCCTGCGTAACGTTTTTTGCTGCCTTCGGAAGAGCCTCGGATCGTCGGCATAAAAAACGTAGAAAAGTGAGATTCAAACTCAATTTCTAAGTGGCAATCAATGTCGAACTCACTTTTTAGTAACTCTGTCCACTTTCGATTAATAATTCTAGCGAGCTCAAGTCCAGTCTCTGGGGGCGTACCCAGTGCATCATTCCCTTCTACATGAACAAATGTTGAGTCGGTATCGCCGTAAATAACCGTATAGCCCAGTTCTTCAATCCAACCCGCAGTGGTTTGCATAATCTCGTGACCCCTTAATGTGATTGAGCTAGCCAGGCGAGGATCGTAGAAAGGGCAACCTCCACTACCAAGCACACCATAGAAGGAGTTCATTAATATTTTGATGGCCTGAGAGCGCGGTGCGTCATTCTGTTTTTTGGCTTCGTCGCGCTGAAGCCATAGGTTTTCAATGATGGAAGGTAGAAAATGAGATTCGCGGCTAAATACTGCGCCTTTAAAACCTTCTATCGCCGTGTGGGGGGACTTAAGCCCTTCTGCAAGTCCTAACGGGTCGATTTTAAATGTACGAATGATGGAAGGATATAGGCTCTTAAAATCGAGGACTAAAACGTCTTTATATAAACCTGGCTGGGAACGCATGACATAACCACCCGGACTAGCCAAGCCTCCATTTTCAGGTCTTACCCCCGCGACATAAGACTTGCGGTGAAGCTTAGGCAAGTACACATTTAAAAACGCGGCCACTGATCCCCCGGGGCGACTCATATCTAGGCCGGTAAGAATACTGCGCAGCGCCAGAAAATCGATAAATTGAGTCTTATCCTGAATGCGGTTGACCAGCTCCGTGTCTTTAAAGTTATAGTTAGCGAGTGCAACGGGATCGCTATGATAAAGACGCTTTATCGCTTCAAGCTTGTCTGCAGCCTGAATAAGCTTATTTTCGCCAAGCAGTTCTTCAGATACGTGATCGAGCGAGAACGACTCGAATTGATAAGTCATTGTTTTTAGTGCTTCGATACCATCAATAACGCATCGTCCTGGCACATCAACGAGGGTTTGATCTTCCCACTGTCTTACAGAAGCCTCTCTGCCATGGCGGCCGATAGCATACTTTAGCGAGTTAGCCCTAGCGCGGCGTTCAAGTACCGCCATATCGAACTGTTTAACGTTCCAGCCTAAAATGATATCTGGGTCGTAGGATGTAAGATAAGAAAAAAATGCTTCAAGCAGTACTTTTTCTGATTCAACGACAATGAGCTCGTACGCGCTGTCTTCTTGTCCTTGCAATGTTTGTCCAACAAAATGTGGCGGGCATAGAAGCAGCACAACGTTGAGTCCCTCACCGGCTAACGCAATGCTAAAGAGTTCTTCATGCTCATTGCATTCGATGTCTATGCTTAGCGATGTAAATGTGGTTCTGAATTGACAGGGTCTGATTTGCGCATTTTCTATAACGATCTGAGGTGTATCGTCGAAATCTTGCGGAGCCAGAAATTCCACCGCACCATACACAAAGCGCTCCATTAAGTAGCGATCGGCAACGCGAATATCCGCTTCGTACAATATAATACTGCTTTCCTGCGCATGCTGGCGAAGCTGATGCATATGTGATTCGGTTGCGGTTTTTATCGTCGCAACAGGAACTTGTTCCAGCGTGTGAAACCCGTCATCTGAAACACTGATCTTTGCTGAAATACGCTCGGCGATATTGCGTAAATCATTGGCGTGATCAACAGATACAAAGCAAGTGGGGTATTGGGGGGAAGAAATTAACCTAGCTGTACTACTGGGCGTTTTAACCCATAGCTCAACATACACTTTGCCTCGCCGGGTAAACGTACTTTTATTGAGTATGAACCCTTGTTGTATTGTTGAGGCTGACATGAATCTGATTTACTAACCGGCTTTGTTGACGTTAATTTCTTTAAATAGCCTCATGGGCGTGTACGTTTTATAAACTCGCATTACCGTTATCTGTTCAATAACTGGCGCAAAGGTGCAATAAAAATGGGCTACCACTGTGCACGAGAAACGGCAGTAGGCTTAGTATAACGTCTGTTATCACCTACTCCTATAGATCTCTATTCGACAGATATGTTTGTTTTTGTAAGCAGCGCGAGTTAAAACGAAAACGTACAGTCTTTGTGCACGTTAGACCATGCACGATAGAAAAGGTGAGGGCGATATGGAATATCTATTCGATAAACAGGTAGAGCCGGGCGAGCAAATAGAAGTGGCCGATGGTGTTCTTTGGCTAACAATGCCGCTTCCATTTGAACTTGACCACATAAATTTGTATCTGATCCGCGGTGAAGGCGGTTGGGTGGTCATTGATACTGGCATAGGAACGTCCACCACCAAAGCGCTGTGGGAGCGTATATTCAAGCAATTAGACGGGCCAATAGTTGGTGTCATCGTTACGCACTTACATCCTGATCATGTGGGGTTAGCGGGCTGGATAGCCGACACGTATAACGTCCCCTTTTATATGTCACAAACTGAGTACTTTACTGCCCGAGCGTTTGCGGCAGGAAGAAATGGCGCAACGAATGACCGGGATGTGCAATATTACCAGCGAGCAGGTTTAGACGAATCCATGATCGCAAAGCTTACTTCTGGTGAAGGCAACGGCTACAGCAGCGTCGTTTCACCACTACCTATTAGCTACACACGTCTAAAACATGGTATGACGCTGTCGCTTGGCGGTAACGAATGGCAGATCATCATTGGCCGCGGCCACTCTCCTGAGCATGCGTGCCTTTACAATAAGCAAAAAAATATTCTCATATCAGGCGATCATATTTTGCCGATTATCACGCCAAACATTGGCGCCTACTCAACAGAGCCTGATGCCAACACCTTAGACGACTACCTTTCTACGCTGCCGCAATTCAAGAATTTGCCCAAAGATGCGACAGTATTACCTGCTCACAAGCTACCCTTTATCGGCCTGCATGAGCGAGTAGATTCGCTTATTGCTCATCATCACGAGCACCTAAAAGCACTGTTAAATGCTTGTGAGCAACCTCAAACGGTCGTAGAGCTATTACCGATTATGTTTAAGCGCAAGCTCTCTAGTCGCAACATGGTGTTTGCAGTAGCAGAGTGTTTGTCTCACCTTAATTACTTGCTTAATGAAGGAGTCATTTCGCGGACGTTAAACAGCAAGGGTGTGTATACATTTAAAGCCTGTGAAGTAAAAAAGCTTGCTTGTTAGTTCAGTCAGAGGACATACAAACAGAGTGAGGATTAACAACGTCTTACTCTGTACTGGGCTATCTGTGTTCTAGGCCGTTTGAGAATTTTCCGCTTCGTTTTCTTTATTCTCTTCATTATCTTCACTGGACGGGGGCTGTGCTGCAGGCTGTTTCGGAATGGTGATCTCTACCACGGTTCCTTTTGCCTCTTTGCTGCTAATGGATATTTTACCTTGATGTTGTTCAATGGCGGTGTAAGCCACAGAAAGGCCCAGCCCTTGGCCTTGCCCTTGCCCTTCGGGCTTTGTAGTAAAGAAGGGTTCAAAGACTCGCTTTAGATGTTTCGTAGGAATACCGCAACCCGAGTCCAGTATTTTGATGGTCACCAACGTAGGTGAATCGAGCACAGTAAGTTTAATGAAGCCCCTATCTTCTATGGCCTGCGCTGCATTTATCATGACGTTCATTAGCGCCTGTTTCAGCGGCCCAGGGTTTCCCATTACCTCCACTTTCTCTAATTCACATTCAAATTTATATTGGGGCGTGCTGTACTGGGCGGAAATAAGCGTGATCAGCTGGTGACACACGGCGCAGATATCTACTATCTGCACGCCTTCGGTAGTCTCCAGCGAAAAGTTCTTAAGGTTTTCGACGATGTCTTTTACGCGGGTAAGGCCATCTGTAGACTCGGCAATTAGCTCAGTAATATCGTCCTTTAACAAGTCGTAGTGATTAGACTCAAACAGTGCGTCAATCTGCTCTTTAAGTTCGTCGGTGAAGTGTTCGAGTTGCCCCTTAACGCCATCACAAATCGCAATAAGGTGAGTTGCGTATTGCTCAAGTGTATTGAGGTTAGCGCTCAAAAAACAAATAGGGTTATTAATTTCGTGGGCTATCCCCGCCGCGAGCTGACCAGTAGAAGCCATTTTCTCTGCTTGAATAAGCTGGCTTTGTGCGGTATCGAGTTTGCGAATTAACTTTTTTTGCGCTTCGTGTTCTTTTTTCAGCGCTTCTGAAAGCTTTTGCTGGGCTCTAAAATAGCTAGCTTGGGCGGTCACATCTTGCAGAAAAATACACGCCAATTTTTGCCCTGTGTTTTTGTCTTTAATGGGCAAGATTTCCATGTTTTGATACATCTGTGTTTCTTCACCCGTTATAGGACGAGAGCTCTTAAACGGAAAGATGTGGGGGCGTTGTTCCCAATAGCTAAAGCTAGGATGCTGCAGTACAAAAACTGACTTTAGTCTGCGTTTTAGAAACTTACCTTGTCCTTGAAATAACTCAACAACTGGCGTTTCTTTATAGCAGTCGCGCATATTGTGAGGAAGTCGATCTAAAAAGAAGTCGTTTAGATAAACAACCTTAAAGCTCTCATCGACTATACCAATTCCGACAGGTAATTTACCTACCAGTTGTTCAAACATTATGCGAGTAACTCATCCAATGTGTCTTTCATGCGTGCAAGAGACTCATCGTCTAAGCAGAAAACAACGCGCATGCTAAACGAAGAGATCGCGATAATAAACTGCACTTCCATCACTAAGCTGTGCTGCCATTGCAACTCATCGAAGTTCGCTTTATCGGGCAAGAATAACGTGGGCATGTTCAAGTTAGTGGTAAGCTCCAACTGGTCGGAAAGACCAGCCAAACACGCACCTGCCAAAATGTTACAAAGCTCCAAGATAATCTCTTGAATGTCTTCTTTGCTTAACGGTTCATCGTAATCCATTAACGTTGCGACCTCACTCAATCCAGCTTGAGATAGCACAGACATCACTTCGCCGTGTACGTCGCCTAAAAAAGACTGACGGGTATAGAAAGCGTCTTCGGTTTCAAATAAAAGACTGTAAAGCTGGGTGGGAGTAACCGCTGAGATTTTTGGGATAGAAATATCAATTTTGGTTTCAATTAACTGCGCAAGAGAGTTAGCCGCTTGCCCCATGGAAATATTTAGGAGTTCCTGAAGGGCATCTCTTTGCTCTTCGTCTAGTGGTAGTACAATGCTCATAGATACCCCAACTCAAACAACGACATTGCTAATTCTTCTTTATCAAGCGGTTTGCGTAAAAAGCGCTTTGCCCCCAGAGACATGACAATTTTCTGTTTTTCTGGCTGAAAGTCAGCGCTAATCACAATTACATTTGGGGCGTCGGGCCTTTGGTGCAAGAATTCCAACACACCAACGCCGTCAACTTCTGGCATGGTTAGGTCTAAAAGTACCAATGCAAATTCACTTTCTGACAGCGCATTTATGGCTTCTTGCCCGTTTGTTGCTTCGGTGATGTCATACTCTAAATCTTGCGGAAGTGAGCGAATCACACTACGCCTCGACAACTTAGAATCATCAGCTACTAATACAGAAATTGACATTTACAGCCTCCTAGAGCGGCATTTAATGCGATGCCTTTTTAGTAAAGTATGTGCAACTTTAGCGTTACTGCAACAATACCGTAAAAATTTTCCAATCAGCGTATTCTTTGAGCAGTGGCGCTTTGAAATGAGTATATGACAGAAGTGACTTTTATGCGTATTAGACTTTTAGTTGAAAATGACTAGGAGAGTAAACGAGGAAGTAGCAGAAAATTTAAGTCTATAAATAGCGAAGTGTGCATTGGCCGACAATGCACACCCTTGCAGCTAAGTATTTTGCATAGTGTACATTTTTTCAAGTGCACTGGGCATGGCATCAACATAGCGTTTTACATCGCCAATTTTTCCCGTACTTACGCGAGACCAGTTGTCGTACGTACGGTAGATTCCTCTAATCAGCACGTCCTGTTCAGCCATGGCTTGGCGGAAGTACTCTGCGTTGCCGTCACCTAAATTAACAAAAATAAAGTTAGTACTAGAAGGTAGCGCTGTCAATCCATTTGCTTTTACTGCGTCCATAACCATAGATTTACCTTCATAAATTTTCTCTTTAGAGAAAGTTAAAAAGGCATCGTCATTGTAGCTGGCGATAGCCGCGGCAAGGCCTGCTTGATTCAATGTATAGCCGCCCATGCCATAGCGATTGATCCACTCAGTGTTTTCCTCTGATGCGATTAAATAGCCCACGCGCATACCTGCTAAGCCATAAATCTTTGAGAAGGTTCTCGCTACAATGACATTATGACCAGCTTTAACGAGCGGAATCATTGAATGCTTAGGAGGCTCATCGATAAGCTCGTTATATGCCTCGTCGACCAACACCAGTGTTTTTTTAGATGCTTTTATGCAGAATTCGCGAAGCTTATTCGGATCGAGCACTTTTCCCGTTGGATTGTTCGGGTTACAAATGTGCACCATACCAATAGAGTCGTCTATTGCGGCGTACATGGCATCAAGGTCAATATCAAGCTCTGCCGTATTAGCAACTCTCACTATTTCTGGCGCACCTTGTTTTTCAGGTGCTTTAGACGTGGTGTCCCAAAAAAGGTCCGGGCCCAGAATTTTTCCGTTCTTGCTGGCCGCAAGGGCGGCGTAGGAAAGAATAGGGCTTGAACCTGCGCTCAAAGAAATGTGCTTTCGAGTAATGCCATAGCGCTCGGCAATCATATCCAATAGCGTCATAGCGGCAGGATAAGCATAGTAGGCTCCACCTTCCGCCGATGCTTTTGCGATAGCGTCTAGCGCTTTCGGGCTCGGCCCAAACGGGTTTTCATTGGCATTGAGCTTTGCAACCCCAGGCTTTGGTCCATACATAACAGACGATGGGGAAGCGCTTGCGCTAACAGATTGGGCGCTCACAAGGTGACTTATGCCACTCGCGCCTATTGCTGACGCTGCAACTGTGCCACCAATAAACAAGCGTCTTGAACGGTTATAACTCACGGGTTGTCTCCTTCTTCTTTTAAATGACTTTATAGAACATTGCGCTAGAAACAATGACGAGATAGATGCCAAATAAGCGCTTTAGCTTCTTTTCACTGAAGTTGTGCGCCATTTTGGCTCCGATTGGAGCGGTAAAGATTGCCCCAATACTGATAGCAATAAGCGCAGGTATATTGATGTAGCCAATAGTGCCTACCGGCAACGAGGCGGTTTCAGGGTGCTTCATAAACAAAAAGCCAATGGCACCAGGAAGCCCGATAAGAAAACCGACGCCTGCGGCGGTCGCGACAGCCTGTTGAATGGTGCGCTGGCACATCACCATCGTGATTACGGTTGGCGTGCCACCACCTATGCCAAGCAGAGCAGAGAAACCACCCAGAACAAACGCCAAAACCGCTTTGCCTATGCCTTTAGGCATATCGAAAACAAGCCCGGGTCTTACAACGAACTCAGGGAAAAGGAAGTATACGGAGTAAAGTAGAACACCTGCAGCAAACACCACCGTTAAACCATTGGCGCTGGAGTTGTTTGCGATGAGCAGCCCGCCACCAACGCCAAGAATAAGCCAAATACTCCACGAGCGAAGAATGTCAAAATCCACCGCACCTTTAGCGCGATGCGCCATCACTGACCGAGCGCTTGATACCACAATGGATGCCAATGATGTTCCGATGGCTACCTTAACGAGGGCTTCTGATGGAGGAGTAAAAAACGGAAAAACAGCGAGAAGAGCAGGCACGACAACAAACCCCCCGCCATTACCAAACAGACCTGCCGTGATACCTGCAATGGCACCCGTTATACATAAAGTAACTACAAACCACAGTAGCTCTATTTCCATTTGCTTTTTACTCCGCATGAAACAGCTTTAAACATGAATGACCTTTTAAGTTTTTCTTATATACAGTTAACTACATACACAAACACCGACTTATGTCGGTGTTTGCAAGGAGCCAGTTAAAAACGGGCTGCAAGTCGGGTGTAGTAATATCCTCCCTGCCAATCAACCACCGAGGCAGAGTCATAGACTTCACCGCAACAGGCGTCGCCGTTAGTACTTACATCTGGGTAATTGTCGAAGAGATTTCTTACCCCCACTGACAGGGTGAGGTTCTCGTTAATAAGGTAGGAGCCCTCTATATCGAACATATATTCGTCACCGAAGGTTTGAATATTCGTGGCGTTTACCCCGTCATCGCTTCCCGCATTTTCGTATTCGCCAAAATAGCTAAGACGTGCAACGGCAGACCACACGTCGTAACTGTGGGTAACTGAGAAAACACCACGCATTTCGGGACGGCCATTTTCAAAGTCGAACTGATCCTCAGCGTTCAAGTATTCACTCGGATCAGAATCGAATTCTGTTTTGTTGTAATTCACAGAGCCGGTTAGCACGGTTGCGCCATACCTCGATTCCATCTTGTAAGTAGCAACAACGTCCACGCCTTCGGTTACGGTATCGAAAGCGTTTTGGAAGAAGAACACACCACCAATGGACTCGGCGCCAGAAACATTGGCACCTGATAGGGCTAGATAGTTTTGGTATGCGTCATAACCGTCTGCTTGAGGGTCGGTAACGACAGTGGTGGAAACATCTCGGGTAGACACAGAGTAAAGGCGGTCTTCAAGCTTGATGTTGTAGTAATCAACAGTGAGCGTTAAATCGCCATAGTTCGCAGTCATGCCCAGCGTAAAGTTGGTCGATTTTTCGGGTGAAAGCTCGTTGGCACCAAGCGCCTGCGCTACTTCGCCGCCGGCTGGGAACAGACCTGTTGCTACTGGGAAGCCATCGGGCAGACGTGTAGATACGTTGGTGGTGCCTTGCTGACCTGGAGTAGGGGCTCTAAAGCCAGTGCCAAAAGATGACCTAAAGCCTACTTCATCACTAAACTGATAGAACCCTGCTACTTTGTATACTACTTCTGAGCCAAAGTCAGAATAGTCTTCATAACGCAGCGCAGCCTGAGCAAACAACTCGTCTGTAATGTCACCAGAGATATCCGTGTATACCGCATATGAGTCACGCTCGTATGAGCCCGAATAGTCTGGTGAATAGCCAGGAAAGCCGTTGGAGCCAACGCCTACAACGGTATAAACGGCGTCTACTCCAGCGAATCCATCATCTTCAACCCCATCGTCGTTACTGTCAGCACTGGTGTAGTTGGCACAATTCAGAGTTGAACCGTTAGCAATGACAGCAGCGCCCAGTGCCGTAGTGGTGTAGTCGTCGTTACAAAACTCCCAAGGGTCGGATGTGGCGTAAGAGCCTGCAAAATAGGAACTTAGCTCGCCTTCAGAGATTTCGTATGACTCGTCTAAGTAACTTGCACCGAAGGCAAGAACATACTGGTTCAAGTCATAGGTGAAGTCAGCTTGAATCTGTGTTTCTTCGTTGGTTAAGTCACCCGGCTTAAATGAAGTAGGTGACTCGTTACCCAGTGACGGGTTAATGGTATTGGCTAGTGTGTAAGAGATTTCATTATTGCCGTAACGACCACTGATATCATAAGTAAGGTCGCCCGACATGCCCTTAACACCACCAACAAATGAGTAGTCAGTCACATCACCGAAGAAACGAGGCGTGAAGCCACCAGGGAAGAACTCTAGCGGGTTCCAGATTGAACCGTCCTCAAGTCGAATGTCTTCAATGGTGCCATTGCCTGGATAGCGATAATAGAATGAACCGTCACCTTCACTTTCTGAATAGTTACCGAATGCGTAGAGTTCAAGTTCACTGGATAGTGCGTAACCGGCGTTAAAGAAAACACGCGTCCCGCTTGTATTTGGTTGCCCCCATGGTTGGACTACGTCTGAACCATGAACGCTGTTGGCCATGGCCGTAGCATCAGCGATGTATTGATCTGACTGGTCATCCACACAAAACCATGGCTCACAATATTGCTCACCGCGAAAGGTGGCCTCGCTGTCAGAGTATTCGGCTGAAATACTGAAAAAGCCATCGTCGCCTAACGCGAAACCTTTATTCCCAGTAACGGTAATTTGATCGCCATCTCCTTCGTAGTAGCTGCCGTAGTCGGCAGTGAACGAGCCGCCTTCGGTGTTATTTTTTAATTGAAAGTTGATAACACCTGCAATGGCATCTGAGCCATATTGCGCAGCTGCACCGTCGCGCAACACTTCAACACTTTGAATTGCTGCGGTGGGAATAGTTGCGATGTCTGG
>VAPD01008044.1_pt1 | contig 14319 bp, 9 predicted proteins | sample 3393901 | NCBI WGS metagenome assembly VAPD01 (sample SAMN08290435, study PRJNA428436) | hydrothermal vent metagenome | isolation source: Deep-sea hydrothermal vent chimney | place: Atlantic Ocean: South-mid Altantic Ridge | depth 3034 m m | reverse complement strand
TTTCAAGGCGGGGATTCAGCGTAAGGGGAAAGAACACCTTGGCTGCCGCTATCTTTCCACCGCTTATCACAACTGCACCGTCGTGTATCGGAGAAAAGGGCATGAAGATCGACATCAGAAGATCTTTACTGACTGCGGCATCGATTCTTGTACCCTTCTGAATGTAGTTCTTAAGACCTGTTGACCTTTCCAGCGCCACCAGGGCTCCTATCCGGCGATTGGAAAGGGATCCGGCAGCCCTGACGATCTCGTCAAGAACCCGCCTTTGCTCGCCGGGATTTGATCCTGTAAGCGGATTTGTTCCCACCAGGGCAAGGGCATGCCTGATCTCATTCTGGAAAAGAATAACTATTACAAGAACGATAGACCCCAGGAAGTTTTCAAGGATCCAGACAAGGGTACTCATCTCCGCGCCCTGCGCGAGCAGGTAACCGGCCCCTAGTACGACAAGGCCGAACACCATCTGAAGTGCCCTGGTACCTCGGATCAGGAGAAGTGTCCAGTACAGGATGAACGCAACAGCAAGTATATCCAGCACGTCCTTCCACCAGAAATCCGAGAAGAAACTGTCCAATGCTGTGATCAAGCTTTCCATTCAGCAACCCTTTGAGCGATCCTGACTGCCTTTAAGGTTTCAGCCACATCGTGAACCCGGACCATGTCAGTCCCGCTCATGACCGAAGCCACAGCCGCAGCGAGTGATCCTTCCAACCTCTCATGGACGTCCAGGTCCAGGATATCGCCAATGAACGATTTTCTTGAAGCTCCAACCATTACTGCTGTCCCCAGTGATCTGAGTTCCCCTACTCTGCCGATCAGCTCTATATTCTGCTCCGTTGTCTTGCCAAAACCAATCCCGGGATCCACACAGATCCTTTCTTTTCCGATACCAGCTCCTGTTGCCCTATGAACAGCCTGATCAAGGTAGTTATAGACTTCCCCCATCAGGTCTTCGTACTCAGTTTGCTCCTGCATTGTTTCCGGACTGCCCCGGGTATGCATCAGGAAGACAGAAGCCCCGCTATCTGCTGCGACTTTCGGCATCTCTGGATCAAAGGTCATTGCGCTAATGTCATTAACTATTGTCGCTCCCGCATCCAGAGCCTTCCTGGCTACATCGGCCTTTGTAGTATCTGTAGATATGTACTGTACTCCAGCCCTGGCAAGGTCCTGGATCACAGGAATGACCCTGGAAGCCTCCGTCTCAACAGATATACTCCTTGACCCGGGTCTTGTTGATTCTCCGCCGACATCAATAATGTCAGCCCCTTCACTGAGCATATCCATCCCCCTCTGAACCGCCTTTTCCTTTTCAAGGAATCCGCCCCCATCGGAAAATGAATCTTCTGTTACATTGAGCACACCTATGATCAGGACGTTGTTGTCTTCAAGCAAGTCCCTGTCACCAACTACGAATGACCTCCCCCGAAAGTTTTCCTCCAGGAGTATTTCAAGGGAATTGCCGATCTTATCCAACCCGAAGGGCTGGTTGCCCAGTTTTTTCACCAGCCGTAAAAGCTGCTTCGCGGTCCCCATCAGGATAACGGGCGATGTGTCAACCGACAGACCAGCCGCGTGCCTGGAAAGGGCAGCCTCACCCCCGAGTGACAGCATGTTCTGTTTGAGTATCAGGGCAGCGCGCAGATCGATGTTGTCGAACCGGATCAATAAATGGCGGGATTTACCCTCCATGATCTCGATCCCCCCGGGATCGACGTCCATACGAGCCATCTCATCCCGGACGGCTTCCGGTGTCAGTTTAAGGATCCGAGGGCGCGGGACCGTTTTGTTGCTCCGGCTGAGAGTCGCCTTCTTCCGGTTCAGCATCTTCTTTCTCAATGGCAGGTAATACCTCACCCTTCATGACACTATCGATCTCATCACCGTCCAGGACCTCCCTTTCGAGAAGGGACTTGGCCAACAAGTGAAGTTTTTCGATGTTTTCCTTGATGATCTCCGTTGCACGATCATGCGCACCGGTAACGATGTTCTTTACCTCTTCATCGATCATTATCGCCGTGCCCTCGCTGTAATCCCTGTGCTGGGCGAACTCTCTACCCAGGAAAATCTGTTCTTCCTTCTTGCCGAAGGTCAAAGGCCCCATTTTTTCGCTCATTCCCCATTCACAGACCATTTTACGAGCAAGCTCAGTGACCCGCTCAATATCATTCCCTGCTCCTGTTGTCAGATCATGGAGTACGAGCTTTTCTGCTACCCTTCCCCCCAGCAAAATGACTAGTTGGTCGAGCAAGAAAGCCCTGGGATAGGTATGCTTCTCATCCAGTGGAAGCTGCTGTGTCAGCCCCAGAGCCCTTCCCCTTGGAATTATTGTGACCTTGTGAATCGGATCTGCACCAGGCAGCATCTTGGCTACAAGCGTGTGTCCCGCCTCGTGATAGGCGGTAATTCGTTTCTCCTTTTCGCTGATTATGAGACTCTTTCTTTCCGCCCCCATGAGAACCTTGTCCTTTGCTTCCTCGAAGTCCTCCATGGCCACCGCTTCCCTGTCACGGCGCGCTGCAAGCAGAGCTGCTTCATTTACAAGGTTGGCAAGGTCCGCCCCGCAAAATCCCGGTGTCCCTCTGGCCACGACTTCCAGATCCACGTCCTTGCCAATCACGATCGCCTTGGCGTGGACTTTGAGGATACCCTCCCGACCCTTGATATCAGGATTTGGAACTATAACCGTCCTGTCAAAGCGGCCCGGACGGGTAAGAGCCGGATCCAGCACATCCGGCCGGTTCGTCGCGGCAATCAGGATCACTCCCTCGTTGGATTCAAAACCGTCCATCTCCACAAGGAGCTGGTTGAGGGTCTGTTCCCTTTCATCGTGGCCCCCGCCAAGGCCTGCCCCCCTGTGCCTTCCCACAGCGTCAATCTCATCGATAAAGATAATACATGGGGCGTTCTTCTTGCCCTGCTCGAAAAGATCTCTCACCCTGGAGGCTCCGACACCCACGAACATCTCTACAAAATCAGAACCGCTGATGGAGAAGAAAGGAACGCTTGCCTCACCGGCTATTGCCTTCGCGAGCAGGGTTTTACCCGTTCCCGGCGGCCCCATAAGCAGGACACCTTTGGGGATCTTTCCGCCGAGTTTCTGGAAGCGCATGGGATCTTTAAGAAAATCGATGATCTCCTTGAGTTCTTCCTTGGCTTCATCCACACCTGCGACATCCTCGAAGGTGACCTTCACGGTTGAATCCGTGAGAAGGCGGGCACGGGACTTCCCGAAGGATAAAGCTTTGCTTCCCCCGGCCTGCATCTGTCTCATGAAGAAGATCCAGACAGCTATCAACAACAGCATCGGGAACCATGACACGAAGATGGTAATGTACCAGGGGCTCTCCTGCGCCGGCTCCGCGGTTATTCTGATCCCCTTCTCCCTCAGGAAGGCAACCAGCTCAGGATCGTCGGCTGAATACAGGTTGAATTGAATACCATCAGTAAATTTCCCTGTAATTCTTTTGCCTTTTAACAGGACCTCATCTACCGAACCGTCCTCCACTCGTGCGATAAAGTCACTGTATACCAGTTCCTCAACCGCCTGGGGTCTAACGGAGAAAAGGTTGTACAGAAGGATCATCACCAGGCCGATGACGACCCATAAAGACAGGTGTCTATAGAAGTTATTCAAGTGCTGTACCTCCAAAATATTTAGTTAAATTAACTATTTACCACATTTTCTTACAGCGAACAACCAAAATTTGTCAGATTGATTTAAAGCTCGCATTTCAGCTATGAAATTTTTTCATGGTGGCGATAAATTCCGCTTATCTTCCTGTTTGTGAACTACATTGGAAAGTTAACCATGAAACTCAGGAAAACAAAATCGGGTGGAGCAGAATTCAGTGGTCAGAAGTCAGGAGTCAGAATTCAGGAGGTTGAACTCAGAAATCAGAAATGGATGTGGGGACCTGAGTATAAGCGGATCAAAAAGTTCACCCTTCAATCCCGCCGTCGGCGGGACTTAGGGGAGGCATGATTGTCAATATCCATGATCGACCATGCCATGTGTGAAGTTCAAGGTTTCAAGTTCCATGTTCAGAGCAAAACCATCGCTAAGACTACATATTAAGTCATTCTGAATTCTGACTTCTGTATTCTGAATTCCGACTTCTTTATTCTGACTCCTGACTTCTGAATTCAAAGTTTCTCTAACTTCAATCTTATCGCTTTTGACTTGCCCCCCTTTTCCAGCCGGACGGCCTCTGATATCTCCACGCCGGCGATCCATATCAAAACCCCGTCAGCGTCAAATACGAGGGGCAGCAGATCCCTTGATCGCCTGGGAACCTTCCTGTCGATAAGAAAGTCCTTTAGTTTCTTTTCCCCTTTCATTCCAAGGGGTTGAAAAGTATCCATCGGTTCTCTGTTTCGCACAGCAAGGGGTAAACTTGTTTTTTCAGCGTTTACCAGAGCATCATTTCCCGCTGGAAAGTCCTCTTGCCCATCGTAGGATTCAAAATCAGCGTGAATTTTCTGCCCCAGCTCCGGAAGCACGAGTTCTCCGGGAATATCCAAAGTCTGTTCAGCAACCCGAATCCTCTGTCTTGTGTGTCTTTCAGGCCCGGATCCCGTGTATTTAACCTGTCCACCCTCAGATTCAAGGGCGGCTCTTCCTGGCAGATAGACTGTTCCCTCCGCATTTCCGCCCAGCATTTTCATGGTCTCGGACAGAAGTGAGGCTTTCGGCTGAACTTCAAGAACGCTTCCAAGAAGTTTCAAAGCAAGACCCTCATGAAGGGGCTCAGGTGTGGAAGCGTACTGCCCGATCTCGAAATCCGAATCGAGAAGAGATTGAATGCCTCCAGGCGTAATATTATCAAGTGTGTTTTTCTCCCATTTCTCCAGTCTCACACAGTAATCGGAAACTTTCAGAAGCATGCTTTTAATGGATGGATGAAAGGACTTTTCGAGCTGGGGAATGACCCTGTGTCTTAAACGATTCCTTGAAAAGGATAGATCGAGGTTAGTCTCATCCTCCAGATGCTCTAACCCCAGGGCCAAGCAGTATGATTCAAGACCAATCCTGGTAACATTCAGCAGGGGCCGCAAAACATTGCCGTAAGCCGCCTTCATTCCCGTAAACGATCTCCAGTTCATCCGCCTCAGCGCTCTGAATAGAACTGTCTCAGCCTGATCGTCAGAATGATGAGCAGTCACGATCCAGTCAGCTCGTGCTTTCGCGGCCGCTCTATTAAGGAATTCGTATCTCAACTCTCTGAGTGCGGCCTCGAGGGAGTTTAATTTGCCCTTCCTTGTCTGTACTTCATTTTTTTCCAGCTTTCCCAGAATGACCGGGACATTTCTATCTGCGCTTAGGGACTGGACTGTCCGGGCGTCATTTTCCGACTGCTCACCCCTCACAGAATGGTCCAGGTGTGCGGCAGATACTTTCAATCCAGACCCAGGCGCAATGGAAAGAAGAATATCCAGGAGGGCAAGGGAATCGATCCCCCCGGACAACGCCAGAAGGAGGTGATCACCATCACGCACTCCTGATGAAGTCAGGTCACGTTCTACTTTTGCCCTGATGTCAGACACTGAGTTCATTTTTTGATTCCCGTTGTTATTGAGGAATGATCCTGCAAGGATACATATATTTACTGAGGAAAAATGTCAAAAGACCACGTGGCAGATCGGAGGGCCAGTCGAAGTACCAAGTCGAAGTCGAAGGTTTTTCACCACAGAGTCACCGTTTGACAGGCTCACGGTCCTGAGTCCCGCCCCAGGCGGGACCGAAGGAGAGAGGTTAGGAGAGGGTGATAATATACCCCCTCACCTCGCCTGCCGTCCAAATTTTTCAATAATGGCAGGCCTTCCTCTCCCACCAGGGGAGAGGAGGGAAATGTGGTGATTCTTTTTACCCCTATAGGCTGCTTTATACATTACGCATCACGTGAATAACGTTGGACTTTGGACATTGGTCGTTGGACGCCAGCCAAAGGCTGGCTAACCTGGGACCTGGGTCTTGGGACTCGAACCAGGCCAACGGCCGGACATTATTACTATGCGTCAAGGGATGATCTGATGCGGAAGAGCAGGTCTGAGTTATTGAAAGGTTTTCTCAGGAAGTTTACATCGGAACCGTCAATTCCCTTCTGCAGGAGTTTGTCATCTGCGTAACCGGACATGAAAATAACCTTCATCCCGGGGTTCTGCTTCAGGAGATCCCTGGCGACCTCCGGTCCGGATCTTCCCGGCAGTATGACATCCGATAGCAGGAGGGAGGGCCTGGCGCCTTTTTTATCAAGGGTTTCTTTTAGTTCCTCGCCGTTCAGGGCGCCAATAACAGTATAGCCGTGCTCTTCAAGAATCTCGCAAATAAAGTGGTTGATATCCGGTTCGTCCTCCAGAACCGCAAGGATCTCATCCCCTTTAAGGTTCGCAAAAGAACGTATTTCATCTTCGGTTTCGACTATTTCCCCTTCTCCTTCGTAGGACGGAATATAGATGGAAATTGTCGTCCCCACGTTTGTCTCGCTTTCAACGCGTACATATCCGTTCAATTGCTGAACTATACCGTAGAGGGTCGAGAGCCCCAGCCCGGTGCCGTCTTTTTTAGTCGTATAGAATGGCTCAAATATATGCTCTCTCACATCATCAGGGATTCCTGAACCGCTATCCGAGACCGATATCTCCAGATAATTTCCGGGCTTAAAGTTGTAAAAAAACAGCGAAAACGATTCATCGAGATGGACATTTCTCAGGGAAGTCTTGATCTCACCCCCGTCCGGCATGGCCTCGCGGGCGTTAACTACAAGGTTAAGGACCATCTGTTCCAGCTGGCTTGGTCCTGCCAATATTGGCAGAAGATCCTCGCCCAGGTCCGTTGTATATTCGATATCCTCCCCGATGATATTATCCAGCATCTTCCCCATTCTCTTGATCAGGTCAGCCGGTTTAAGCAGGACAGGTTCATGTTTTTGCTCCTTTGAAAATACCAGCAGCTGTTTAGTCATCTCACCCGCCCTGGCAGCGGTTTCTACTATCCTTCGAACCCTTTCGAGGTTTTCCTCGTTTTCAGTAGACTGCCACAGAAGCAGTTCAGCATTGCCGATTATTGCCGTTAGCATATTGTTAAAATCGTGGGCAACCCCACCAGCAAGCCGGCCTATGGCTTCCATCTTCTGGGATTGCAGTAACTGGGACTGCACCTTCTCCATCTCCACCTCGGCGGCTTTTCGTTCCGTGATATCCTGGATCGTACCGGTCATATGAACAGGCTTGCCGTCATCGTTGAATCGCACCTCCCCCAACGAGTGCACGTTCCTTATAGAGCTATCCGGTCTCACTAAGCGATGTTCTATACTGTAACTTTCACCTGGATCCGCAAGGGCACTTTCAACAGCGTCTGTCACATCCTCTCTGTCGTCCGGATGGAGCGATTCCAGAAAAGTTTCATATGTGGTGTCGAATTCCTTAGTCTCCAAACCGAAGATCCTGTACACTTCATCTGACCATTCCAGTTTATCCTCTTCGATACTCCAGTCCCAGCTTCCCAGGTGCGCTATCTCCTGGGCTCTGGCAAGGTTCTCTCGGCTCTTTTTGATCTCCTCAACAGCTTCGTTTTTTTCCTCAATGATCCTCATTCGTTCCAGAGCTGATTCAACCGCTGGTCCCAGCTTGACAAGAAATTCTTTTAGAACGTAATCCGCTGCGCCTACCTTCATGCATGACACTGCAGTCACCTCATCAATGGATCCAGTTGCTATTATTACGGGAATATGAGGCGCAATTTTCTTGACTATATCCAGTACCTCCAGCCCGTCCAGATCCGGGAGGGCAAAATCCGAGATGATAACATCAGGTGAAAATTCTTCAAGCTGGACAAGCAGCTCTTCCCTGTTGTCAACGTGTACACACTCGAAATCCAGACCGGCCCCTTCCAGCTCCAGCTGGATCAGTTCCGCATCCTCAGGAACGTCCTCTACTAAAAGTATCTTTATTTTTTCTTCGGCCATTTTTTCCGTTCCTGTGCTACCCGCTTTCATGGAAAAGCACTATACCAATCAGCTTGCCATCAATGCTATGGCGCTTCGTTCAATACCATCCAGTACATCCCCAGTTCGACGACTGACTTGAAAAATTTATCGAAATCAACCGGCTTAACTATGTAGCTGTTCGCACCGTTCTCGTAACACTCCGCCAGGTCCTTGTCCTCCTTCGAGGAGGTAAGTACAACCACCGGGATCTGCTTCGTCCTCTCATCCGACTTTATCCTCTTGAGGATTTCGTTCCCGCTTACTTTAGGGAGTTTCAGATCCAGGAATATCACCCTGGGCCTGTGTGACATCTCCCTGTCCGCGTATTCCCCTTCAGCGAAGATATAGTCCATTGCTTCTGCCCCATCAGGTATGACCTTAACCTTGTTGGCCAGGTTGTGTTTCCTGAGGGCCCTCAGCGTGAGCTCCGCGTCCTCCTGGTTGTCTTCCACCAGCAGGATTTCCACCTCATTCTCGTACATATCCTACTCCTTTACAGGTAGAGAAAAGAAAAATGTCGCTCCCTCGTTCACCTTACCCTCTGCCCAGACATTTCCACCGTGGCGGTGGATTATCTTCTGGACCAGGGCTAATCCAACCCCGGTCCCCTCAAAATCCTTCTCGCTGTGAAGCCTCTGAAAGACCCCGAACAGCTTGTGGACGTATTTCATATCGAAACCCACCCCATTATCCTTAACGTAGTAGGTAACGTGGTCTTTTCCAATATTACTGCCGATCTCTATTTTGCCGACTTCCTCTCTCTCCGTATACTTCATGGCGTTGGAGATGAGATTGGAGAAAACCTGATGGAGCAATTTCGAGTCACCCCGGATGTTGGGCAGGGAGTTCAGGGACATTTCTATTACACGGTCCTCATAGACAAGTTTCATCTCGTTGTTGGCGGACATAGCCACCTTCTTCATGTCCACAGTAGTGAAGGTCATATCTGTCCGCCCCATACGTGAAAACTTAAGCAGATCATCGATGAGGTTTCCCATTTTGGCAATATTTTTCACTATGAGATTGAGATAGCGCTTTCCTTCATCATCGAGTTGATCGCCATAATCCTCCAGTATCACATTGGAAAAGCCGCTGACTGCCCTTAACGGCGCCCTGAGGTCGTGGGAAACCGAGTAGGAAAACCCCTCCAGTTCCTTGTTAATTTTCTGCAGCTCTTCTTCCACACGCTTCCGCTCGCCGGCCATGCGGTTGAATGTATCGGCTAATTGGCCTATCTCGTCCGCTGATGGCACATCAATCCGCTTATCAAGCACCCCGCGGCCGAACTCCTCGATCCCTGTTATCAGTTTCCTGACAGGACCTGTTATAGTGCGGGAAACCATAATCCCTATCAGAGCAACCAACAGGATGACTATAACGAGGATGATGACCATCCTGTTTCTGAACGCAAAAACCGGCGCGAGAGCTTCAGCTGCGTCTATTTCTGTAAGTATCGCAAGTTCATAATCAGGCAGCCATGAATAGGCACCGAATACCTGAACTCCTCTATAGTTTTTGTATTGATCGACTCCGCTTTTCCCACTCAAAGCGTTTTTCGTACCTTCTGTGTAAATGGCTCTTCTCATAAGAGAACCCGGCTGTAGTCTGCTTTCAGTGATCATGAAGTTGAACTTGTTTACCAGGTATGTTTCTTTTGTCCTTGTCAATCCGGAACCCTGCATCATTATTTGTGTGATCTCATCCAGATTAAGATTGCCGGCAAGGACCGCGATCAGATTCCCCTTCTCATCTCTGATCGGTGTACTTACCGTCACTAATGCCTGCTCCAAGGACAGTGAATAATACGCGTTCTGAACATAGGTCCTTTCTTTACCGTTCCTGAAAAACGCTTGATCCTCCCGGTACTTGAACTTGTGTCTCTCGTCCGTTGAAGTCACTATCAGCCCGTCGCCGGGACGCAGGATCATCAGTTCGAAAAAACCTCCTCCTCCTTCAATGGATACTTTGAAATGCTCGTCTATCACCTTCCTGGAAGCGATCTCCCATTCAGCTGTATTTTCATTACCGTACGAAGTTAAAATCCGCGAAAAATCAACAATAAGAGGGCGCTTTGCGAATAAACTCAGACGGTCTTTTTTATTGTCGATCCAGTCAATAAAGTTGGCTTTCTTCAGGTTATTAATGGAGACCAGAAGATTGACGGTATTTTGATGGATCGTCCGCTGCCCGTTGGTAAAGGCCAGGTAGCCTACGAGGGAGAGGGGCAGCGTGGTCAGAAGTACAAACAGGAGCGTAAGTTTGGTGGTGAGTTTCACTTCATCTTTCCATAGATATTTTCCAGGAACCTGGTCGTATAGACTTTGTCCAGATCCACAGATTCCGGGATGACTTTCTGTTCCAGGAGCAATTCGTGCATACCCTCCCATATCTCTGGCTTCATCCAGCCGATCTGGTCTTCCCCTGTGTGGATAAGGGGAAGCTGAGCTTCCATCATTTTCATCTGAAGCTCTTTGTCTTTTTCTTTTGCGAATTTCATAGTTATTTCTACCGCTTCTTCGGTGTTCTCAACAGCATAACGCCAACCTCTTAGAGCAGCCCTCAGAAACCTGAGTACCAGGTCTGGATCACTGTTTATCAGTTTGTCCGTTGTGAACAGGGTGTCAGAGTAAAGGTGAACACCATAGTCGCTGGGGAGGATGATATTAAGCTTGTGACCGGCACTCATGAGTTGCTGGACACTGCCGGTGATGTAGCGTGATTGTATATCTATATCTCCATTGAGGAAGCTTTTGTATGTTCGGTCATAGGGAACATGTTTGAGCTGGTTGGAATCCAGGCCCAGCTTTTCCATCATAGCTTGCAACTGAACTCTGCTATCTTTACTGGTAGCTATCGTATGATTGAGAAAATCGGCGGGCCTTTTAATCCCTGAGCCTTTTTTAGAGACGAATACAAGAGGGTTTCTTCTGAAAACTACTGCAATAGCGCGGATTTTGATGCCTGATAACCTCTCTCTAATAATATGCTCGGGAGCAGTTATCCCGAATTGCGCGTTCCCGGAGGTTACTTCCCCGACATTGTCAATATTGGAGCCTCCTTCATTAAATTCCACATCTATCTTTTCCTCTGCGAAATAGCCCTTCTCCTTGGCAACATACAGACCCGCGAACTGGGCCTGATGGACCCACTTAAGCTGTACAGTTACCTTGTCGAAGGGTTTTGGAGCTTTCTGGTTTGAACACGATACAATCGGCAGCAAACTAATAATCAGCATACTAATACCTATGGCTTTTCTCATGATTTTACCCCCAATAATGAGTAAACCATTAGAACAGGATCAACGAAGTTTTTTGAATATTAAAACTTTAATTATCAGTAAACAGGACTTATATGGGGACACGGGAAGGATAGCGAGAAGTAGTCAAAAAAAGCCCCCCAAATTGACACTTTTGACAATTATAAACAAACAAATTCGATAATACAAGCTAATTTAATAGAATCTGACGGGCAGGAGGCAGGTGTAATCCATAGAATATTAGAGCATTAGAAATTAGAGCGTTGGATCATATAAAAACGATAACTGCTTAACGCAGGAGGGCTATTCAGCCCTACCGCAGAGGACCGCGGAGGAAAACCTGGGCTTGGGTTTACGTTAAAGAGATAAAAGCTTTGAACCACAGAGTTCACAGAGGACACAGAGTTTACAGGAATGCGGAGTGAGAGGGTATCGGGGTTAACACTTCTCCCATGGTGGGAGAGGAAGAATAAGATTGTGCGTGTCTAATTTCCAATATCCAATTTCTAATTTCCATTAACAACTATAAGTTCTGATCCTCCCAGCCGGGAGTCCCCTTGATCTTGGCAAGCTCGGCTTCCAGCATATCGTAGTGCCCCTGCTCGAAGTCCACCAGGTACTCCAGGAAACTTTTGGATCTTGCATCATCTTCCTCCTCGGCCATCCTGGTGTAGTTCTTAACAGCCTCTTTTTCCTTTTCCATGGCGAAAGTTATAACCTCTGTCATGGACATTCCATCAACATCAGGCATCTCAAATTCACCTGCTTCAAATTCGATATCTCCCACTTCTGTCCCGGTCTGCGCCCAGTACAGACGGCTGAGCACTGTCCGGTGCTCCAGTTCGTCATCTGCCAGGGTTAGGAGCCTTCTTCTAACCAGGGGATTTTTCACTTTTGTTGAGACTGCCAGATAGAACTCCCTGGCCAGTATTTCTGCCTTGATAGCCTTTTTAAGTGTGTCACCGGTCTCGATATTCGCTCTCAAAATTCCACCTCGCTTTTGATAGGGTCGTAAAAAGTCATCATGTTTGATTTCTGCCAATTTATCACTGTGCTGGGTGGTATTCCAGGGTTTTTTGAAATTTGATTTCATGTTTCAGTATTTTTCACCACAGAGCCACCGTTCCCCTCGGCAGGCTCGGGACTGGCGACAGGCTCACGGTCCTGAGCAACGCCGAAGGAGAGAGGACCGAGGAGAGGGGGTATATTGCACCCTCCCCCTGCCCCACCACGCCTCAGCGTGGTCAAGGGAGGGGAGTAAACCCCCATACCCGTAAACTCCGTGTCCTCCGTCTGCCCTGAGCCTGCCGAAGGGCGGGGCAGCCTGGAAGTGGCTGCACTACTTTAAAGGCTCTTGTCCCTTTGTGTTAACTCCTCCCTCCTGCCTGCCTTAAGCCCACAAACTCTCCAGTAGCCTGTTCATAACAACTTTAAGTTCATCAATGCTATAGGGCTTGGCGACCACGTCTGTAAAGCCGTACGCCTCATGATCAGACATTATGGGGTCATTTGAGTAACCGGAAGAGACCACGGCCTTGATATCGGGATTAAGCTCCTTCATCCTGTCCAGTGCCTCTTTACCTCCCAGACCACCCGGAATAGTCAGATCAAGGATCACCACATCGAAGGGCTCTGAATCCAGGGTTTTGCCATATTTTTCTATTGCCTCCGCACCATCATTCGCGGTTTCAACTTTATACCCCAGGTACTCCAGCATTCCCCTTGCTATGTCCCTTATGATCTCCTCGTCGTCCATGATCAGCACCTTTCCATGACCCTTTTGCAAAACTACCTCCTCCAGGTCACTGAAGGCGAATTGAACTTCCGTTTCGGACGCGGGCAGATAGATCTCAAATTTGGTTCCCTTCCCTTCCCCCGAGAACACCGTTACATGTCCACCGTGGTTTTTGATGATTGAATATACTGTGGCAAGTCCCAGACCGCTTCCGTCATCCTTGGTAGTAAAATAGGGATCAAAGATGCTGTCGATGTGCTCCGCTGGTATCCCTGTCCCCGCATCCTTAATTGCAAATTTGATGTAGTTTCCATCCTCCAGTGGAAGGCCGTTCTTCTCCCCTGCCCTGAAGTTCTCAGCGGAGATATCGATGACCCCACCATCGGACATGGCATGAACCGCGTTTATAACCAGATTCTGGATCACCTGACCGATCTGACCGGGGTCGACCTCGCCAAGCCAGAGGTTCTGTGGAATGTTAAAGCGCGGTTTGACCTTTGAGCCGCTGAGGGCAAAATCCACGGAATCCTTCAAAATCCCATCGATCGATTCAGTCCGTACAACAGGAGACCCGCCTTTTGAAAAGGTGAGCAGCTGCTTGGTCAGGTCCCTGGCCCTGTTACAGGCCTTGTCTGCTTCGGCGAGCTTGCTCAAAAGCTTCTCATCTTCACCGGCTAGGGTCTTCGCCAATGAGATATTGCCCATGATCCCCGTCAGTAAATTGTTGAAATCATGGGCTATCCCTCCCGCCAGGATACCGGTGGACTCCAGTTTCTGCGCCCTGTGCAGTTCTGTCTCCATCTTCTTATGCTCGGTAACATCTCTGAGGATGTTCAGGGTAGCGGGTTCACCCCGCCATTCAATTTTTGCAGCCGTGAGGTACATCCATTTCACATTCCCATCATTGTCCAGTATTCGAAAAGAGTAAGGGTGGATCTCCTCTCCCGAGATCCGTCTGTGATAGTGGTCGATAACAAGTTTGCGGTCATCGGGATGGATCAGTTCGGAAAAAGACATCTTTGAAAGTTCCTCAAAAGTATATCCAAATGCCTGCTCGGAAACAGGATTTGCATATTTGATCTTCTCATCCTGTGCGATCATGATAGACGCATCGGCGTTCTCCACGAGCATACGATACTGTGCTTCGCTTTCCAGAAGGCTTTCCTTGGCTTTGATCTCCTCTGTTATATCCTTGCACAGCGCCAGGCGAGCCGTCTTTCCCCCGAAGTCGATCATCATGGTGGAAATATCCACATATATAAGACTGCCGTCCTTTTTCCGATGGTTCCATATGCCGCCATGAAATTCCTGATCGTATGCGATGTCTCGCAGATATTCTG
>VAPD01007786.1_pt1 | contig 14454 bp, 8 predicted proteins | sample 3393901 | NCBI WGS metagenome assembly VAPD01 (sample SAMN08290435, study PRJNA428436) | hydrothermal vent metagenome | isolation source: Deep-sea hydrothermal vent chimney | place: Atlantic Ocean: South-mid Altantic Ridge | depth 3034 m m | reverse complement strand
GGATACCACTCGGTAATCATGCGGGTGCCAATGACGAAACCCGCACCGGCGAAGCCGAGCAGGAAGCGCATCAGGGCCAGTTGTTCATAGCTATCGGCAATCGCAAAACCGAAACACAGAAACGCGGAAACAAACAGTAATCCGGAGTAGATGCGCCGCGGCCCGAAGGCATCCACCAGCATGCCGATGATGATGCGCGCCGGGATAGTCAACGCGACATTGAGGATGAGCAGTGTCTTGATCTGCTGGTCGCTGAGGCCGAAGGTGTCGCGCATGGCGCCGAGCAACGGCGCGTGGTTGAACCAGACAAGGAAGCTCAGAAAGAAGGCGAACCACGACAGGTGCAGGATTCGCGTTTTGCCGGAAAACGAAAATATCCTGAATCCAGAGTCCTGCATGGTGTGATTCTTCTCTTTCTAAAGACGATTGTGAAGCCATTTAGCAAGGAGTGTGCCAGGCGTAGCGAGAGTCTTATGCGGATCGGCATGTTTGCACCCAGCGTGTGTGTGGAATCGTCTAAAGCCTTGTTGCGACAAGTGCTTGCCACATTACACGTCGTTGGAGCCGTATACCTGGTCAGTGGATTTGCAGCGGGTAGTCTCGGGGTGCTGGCCACGCCGGCGCGCCAACATCGGGCAACCTAGTATTAGCGCGCGCTAATATGGTGCATCAACCTGGTATGTTGATCCTGGGAATCCCCTCATTTCCGATTCAACCACATGTAATACAAAGAGAAATCAAGACAACACAGGTGCTGGCATACCCCTTGCTACACCCTCTGCAATCCCAGACGTGGACGGTATTCATGAAAGAGAAACTCGTTTTAATCGGTAACGGCATGGCCGGCGTGCGCGCTCTCGAGGAGCTGCTGAAGCTGGCGCCCGAGCAGTACGATATCACCGTGTTCGGTGGCGAGCCTTACGGCAATTACAACCGTATCCTGTTGTCGCCGGTGCTGGCCGGTGACAAGACCATCGATGAAATCATGCTCAACGATGAGCAGTGGTACATCGATAACGGCATCACGCTGCACAAGGGCAAGTGGGTCGAGGATATAAATCGTGCGCAACGTGTCGTGCGCGCTTCGGATGGCACCGAGGAAAAGTACAATCGCCTGATCATTGCCACCGGTTCCAACCCTTTCATCATCCCGATTCCCGGCAATGAGCTGGATGGTGTGATTGCCTTCCGCGATATCGCCGATGTCGACACCATGCTGGATGCAGCGAAAGAAGAAGGTGGCAAGGCTATCGTAATCGGCGGTGGTCTGCTCGGTCTGGAAGCCGCCAACGGCCTGATGAAGCAGGGCATGGACGTCACCGTGGTGCATCTCATGGATACCCTGATGGAACGTCAGCTCGACAAGCCGGCCGGTGCGCTGCTGAAAGCCTCGCTGGAAGAGAAGGGCATGAAGTTCCTGATGGAAGCACAGACCGAGGCTGTGCTGGGCAAGGACAGGGTCGAAGCTGTGCGCTTCAAGGATGGCCTGGAGATTCCCGCCGACATCGTGGTGATGGCCGTCGGCATCAAACCCAATATCGAGCTGGCCAAAAAGACTGGTCTGCACTGCGAGCGCGGTATCGTGGTCAACGACACCATGCAGACGTTTGACCCGCGCATCTATTCTGTTGGCGAGTGCCTGCAGCACCGCGGTCTGACTTACGGTCTCGTTGCACCGCTGTTCGAGCAGGCCAAGGTCTGTGCCAACCACCTGGCGCACATTGGTATTGCACGCTACGAAGGCTCGGTGACGTCCACCAAGCTGAAGGTGACCGGCATCGATCTGTTCTCGGCCGGTGATTTCCACGGTGATGAAGACACCGAAGAACTGGTGCTGCAGGATCCCGGCCGCGGCGTGTACAAGAAAGTGGTGCTGCGCGACAACCGTATCATCGGCGCCGTGATGTACGGTGATACCATTGACGGCACCTGGTACTTCGAATTGATGCGCGACGATACCGATGTTTCGGATCTGCGCGACAATCTGTTATTCGGCCAGGCGCACCTCGGTGATTCCGGCCATGGTGATGACAACCGCGTGGCGGCGATGGCCGACACGGCGGAAATCTGTGGTTGTAACGGCGTCTGCAAGGGTGACATCGTTAATGCTATTACCAAAAAGAACCTGTTTACGCTGGACGATGTGCGTGCACACACCAAGGCGTCCAGTTCCTGTGGTTCCTGTACCGGTCTGGTGGAAGCACTGTTGGCACACACCCTGGGTGGTGACTATTCCGAATCGCCGGCCAAAAAGCCGCTGTGCGAATGTACCGAATTCACCCACGATGAAATCCGTGCCGGCCTCCGCGATCATGAGCTGAAGGATATTCCTGCAGCGATGCAGTTCTTCGAGTGGAAAACACCGGACGGCTGCGGCAAGTGTCGACCCGCACTTAACTACTACCTGTTGTGCCAGTGGCCGGGTGAGTTCAGGGATGACAGCCAGTCGCGTTTCATCAATGAACGTGCGCATGCCAACATCCAGAAGGACGCTACCTACTCGGTTATTCCGCGCATGTGGGGTGGCGAAACCACGCCGGCGGAACTCAGGGCCATTGCTGATGCGGCCGAGAAATACAAGGTTAAAACCGTTCACATTACCGGTGGCCAACGTATTTCACTGTTTGGTCTGAAGAAGGAAGAGCTGCCGAAGATCTGGGGCGAACTGAACGAAGCGGGCCTGGTGTCCGGCCATGCTTACGGCAAGGCGCTGCGTACTGTGAAGACCTGTGTGGGTCAGGAGTGGTGTCGCTTCGGTACCCAGAATTCAACGCAGATGGGTATAGATCTTGAGAAGATGACCTGGGGCAGCTGGACGCCGCACAAGTACAAGATGGCGGTATCCGGTTGTCCGCGTAACTGCGCAGAAGCAACCATCAAGGATTTTGGCGTGGTCTGTGTTGATTCCGGTTATGAACTGCACGTAGGCGGTAACGGCGGCATCAAGGTACGCGCTACCGATTACCTGTGCGCGGTCAGGACACCGGAGGAGGTCAGGGAATATGCAGCGGCCTTCATGCAACTGTACCGCGAGAAAGCGCACTACCTGGAACGTACCGCGCCCTGGCTGGAACGCGTTGGCCTGACCTATGTGAAGGAAAAGATTGTCGAGGACGACGAAGGCCGCAAGGCGCTGGCCGAGCGATTCCTGTATGCACAGAAATTCGCGCAGGACGACCCGTGGGCGGAACGCGCCAAAGGTGGTGAAGCGCACGAATTCACCCCGATCAAGCAGGTAGGTTAAAGACATGAGTAGCGATAACTGGATTGAAGTCGGCAAGCTTGAGGAAATTCCGCGTCAGGGTGCGCGTGTGGTAAGTCGTGCCGATGGCGATATTGCAATTTTCCGTACGGTGGACGATGAAATCTTTGCGCTGCGCGACAAGTGTCCGCACAAGGGTGGACCATTGTCGCAGGGTATTGTGCACGGCAAGCGCGTGGCCTGCCCGTTGCACGACTGGAAGATCAATCTGGATTCAGGAGTTGCGGTGGCGCCGGATGAAGGCTGTGCGGCACGTTTCCCGGTGAAGGTCGAGGGTGATGTGGTCATGTTGTCGTTGATGCCGGATGAAGGGTGTCCGAACGCGTAGCAGAAAAGGAGAAAAGTTTTGTAGGTTGGGTTAGCGCAGCGTAACCCAACATTGACTCGGATTTGTTGGGTTACGCTGCGCTAACCCAACCTACTGGGTGAGCCAATGCTTTTCGGACGTACCAAGAAAAACCCCATCAAGCTCGCCGACAAGGGTGCCGTGGAGTGGAAGTACACGACCTGTGGTTATTGTTCGACCGGTTGTTCCATTGAGGTCGGGTTGAACGAGGATGGCAAAGCGGTGTCGGCACGCGGTGTGGGTGACGCCGATGTGAACCGCGGCAAGTTGTGTATCAAGGGTATTTTTGAATACGAGTTATTCGAGAGCGGTGGCCGCGGCCGGGTGCCGTTGCTGCGTGAGCGCATTCATGAACCGTTCCGTCAGGCGGGCTGGGACGAGGCGCTGAACAAAACCGCTGCTGAAATCCAGCGTATCCAGGACCAGTACGGCCGCGATGCGTTTTCGATTGTTTCCACCGGCCAGATCATGACCGAGGAGTTCTACACGCTGGGCAAGCTGGCGCGTGGTGTCGTCGGTACGAATAACTATGATGGCAACACCACGCTGTGCATGTCGTCCGCGGTCAGCGGCTACAAACGTTCTTTTGGTTCAGACGGCCCGCCCGGCTGTTATGAGGATTTTGAACACACGCATTGTCTGCTGGCGATCGGCTCCAACCTGCCGGAGCAGCATCCCATTATTTACTGGCGCATGCGTGAAGCGCGAGAGAAGCGCCATTTCCCGCTGATCGTGGTGGACCCGCGTGTGACCATGCTGGCGCAGAATGCGGATATGCACCTGCCGGTAAAACCGGGTACCGACCTGGTGCTGTTGAACAGCCTGGCCTGCGTGATTCTGGAAGAGGGCTTGCAGGATGAAGACTACATCCGCGCCCATACCGATGATTTTGACAGTTTCCGCGCCACGGTGCAGGACTATGACCCGCCCACGGCGTCGAAGATCTGTGGTATCGATGAAGACACGATTCGCAACGTCGCGCGTGTTTACGCCAAAGCGCCGTCGGCCATGACCATCTGGACCATGGGGATCAACCAGTCCACGCACGGTTCCGATGGTGTAGTGGCGATCAATAATCTGAACCTGATTACCGGCAACATCGGCAAGCCGGGCGGTAGCAGCCTGTCCATCACCGGCCAGTGCAACGCCATGGGTACACGCGAGTGGTCGTCCTGTTCCGGGCTGCCGGGTTACCGTGCGCTGGAAAAAGAACAGGATCGTAAGGATATTGCCGGGTTCTGGGGTATCGACGAAGACTTCTTTCCGGAAAAGCGCGGCCTGTTCATGACCGACATCCTGCCCGCGATTGAAACCGGGCAGATCAAGGGACTGTGGCTGATTGCCACCAACCCCATGACCTCCATGCCCAACACAGCGCGCATCCGCAAAACGCTGGAGAAACTGGAGTTCCTGGTGGTGCAGGATGCCTACGCCGATGTTGAGACCAACGAGTACAGCCACGTATTCCTGCCGGCTGCCATCTGGGCGGAGAAGGAAGGCTGTTTCACCAACACCGAGCGCCGCGTCAACCTTATCCGTAACGTGATGCCGCCGTTCGGCGAGTCGAAGTCGGACTTCTGGATCTTCAACGAGATGGCAAAGCGCATCGAGCGCGACAGGAAACCGAATTTCCCCGAGACCACCGAGCAGGCGTTCGAGGAGATGAAGGAATTGTCGAAGGGCCGTCTGCTGGATATCTCCGGCATGAGCTACGACAGGATCGAACAGCAGCGCGGCATGCAGTGGCCGTGCCGTGATGGCGACGAGACCGGTTCTCAGCGCCTGTATACCGATGGCGTGTTCCAGTATCCGGGTGGCAAGGCGAAGCTGATTCCGTTGCCGTTTGTCGATAACAACGAACGACCGGATGACGAGTATCCCTTCTGGCTGAACAGCGGCCGCGTGGTCGAGCATTTCCACACCCGCACGCGTACCGGCAAGCTGGGTAACCAGAACAAGTTCAGTCCCACTCCGTATATGGAGATGAACCCTGACGCCGCAGTGGAATTCGGTGTCGAACACGGCGAGTACGCGCGCCTGGTCTCGAGACGTGGTGATGCCATTGTGCTGGTGCAGTGTACGCAGCGCGTACCGCGCGACATGGTGTTCGTGCCGTTCCACTATCACGAGTGCGTGAACCGCATCAGTCTCGGCTTGCTCGATCCGCACTCACGCCAGCCAGCATTCAAGCAGTGCGCCGTGCGCGTGGAGCCGGTTGAAGATCAGCAAGCCGCCGCGGCGATCAACCTGGCGGCGAGAGCGTACTGATGAATTGCCTGGGTTTCATGGTCGACGGCTCAAATAAAACAACCCGCCATTGCGAGCACCCATGGGCAGGGCATAAACAAAGCGAAGCAATCTCCCAAATACTGAACCAGAGAATCAGGTGCGCCGTTTTCCCGCGGGAGGCGGCTGAAAGAGATTGCCGCGTCGCTGGCGCGACTCGCAATGACGATACTCCGGTAGTTAATTAGATTATGTTTAAAGTCAGAGACAATGAACCGGATTATGCTTTTGTGCCGAAGGTCGAAACGCCGGAGACCAACTGTTACGGCAAGCCGATCCAGCTGGTCGATGACAACGACCCACTCGCCGGCCAGAGCCTGAACATCAACGGCGACAGCGGCATCGGTGACAACCCCGACCGCTACAAGCAGCACGGCTTCTATTTCAACGCCGACAACTGCATCGCCTGCCACGCCTGCGAAGCGGCCTGCGCGGAAAAGAACGACACGCCGGCGCACCTGGCGTTTCGGTCGGTCGGTTATCTGGAAGGAGGCAGCTACCCCGCCGTGGCGCGCCTGAACATTTCCATGGCCTGCAACCACTGCGACAACCCGGTGTGTCTCAAGGGCTGTCCGACGCGCGCCTATACCAAATTCGCCGAGTACGGTGCGGTGTTGCAGGATCCGGACATCTGCTTCGGTTGTGGATACTGCACCTGGGTCTGTCCCTACAACGCCCCGCAGCTGGATCCGGTCGCCGGTCACGTTTCCAAGTGCAATATGTGTGTCGACCGTCTGGAAGTCGGTTTGAAACCCGCCTGTGTTTCAGCTTGCCTTGGTGGCGCACTGGACTTCGGCGTGATCGAAACCACGCCGGAAAACCGCGAGCAGCTGGCAACCAGCATCCCCGGTTTTCCGGATACCTCCATCACCAATCCCAACATCCGTTTCCAGCAGACCCGCAGTCTGCCGCGTGAAATGCACCGCACCGACAGCACGCCGATTCGTTACGTGCGCGATGACCAGAACGCCAAACCCGGTCCCGGCGTGAAAGGCGGGCAGGGCCAGTACCATAGCGCACCGCTGAAGCGCACCGGTAGGCCGATGCAATGGAATCTCGCCAAACTACGCTCGCGCGAAGACCCGCTGGTGATCTTCACGCTGATCACACAGGCGGTGGTCGGCGCCTTCCTGCTGTTGTTCCTCGGTCCGCAGTTCGGGCTGGAATCCCTGAGTGCCGCTGCACATCCCGTCGCCTATCCGGTGACTCTGTTCGGCCTGATCGCTGTGCAGACCTTTGCCCTGGTTATCTCCACGTTGCACCTGGGGCGACCGCATCGTTTCTATCGTGCCTTCAACAACCTGCGACACTCGCCGGTAAGTCGTGAAGTCGCAGCTGTGGCGGTGTTCTACAACCTGCTCGGTGCCTACGCAGTATTGAGTGGTCTGCCGCAGCTGTTTGGCTGGCTGCCGGAAGGGCTGGTGAATGGTGTGCGGAACCTGTCGGGTTGGCTGGCTGTCGTTGCCGGGCCGGCATCTATCTACTTCATGCACTGCATCTACCGGATTCCGGCGCGCCCGTTCTGGAACCACTGGCAGGTGCTCACGAGCTTCTATGCCAGCATGCTGGTACTCGGTTCGCTGGCCGTGGCATTGGTGTTTGTGCCGCTGTCAGCGGCACAGGGTAGTGATTACACCGCCCTGTTACAGACACTTGCCACATGTATATTGACAGGCCTTGCACTGGAAGCGTTCGGTCTGTATCGCCATGCGGATTACCTGCGCCATCATGCTGGTGAAGGGCAGGCTGCCTGGCTGGAACAGACCACGGCCTTCGGCAAGACCTACTGGCTTCGCAACGGCTTGATGCTGGGCGCCGGTGTGTTGATTGCGCTGGCAGCATTTACCGGTTTGTCTGATATGGTCGGCCTCGCACTGTGGGGATCAGCAGCGCTGAGCTTGTCGGGTGCGGCGCTGATCGGCCGCGCACTGTTTTATGTGCTGGTAATTCCGACCACCATGCCGGGGGCCTTCTTCTGGAAAAATCCGGCCTTCGGGGAACACGCACGTGATACCGGTTTGGCCGGCATGACACAGGTCGGTGTGCAGCTTGCCTCGCACTGACACTATTGAACACCTTAAACACGATCAACAATGAGCTGGAGCGGGCCGTATTTATGGCACGTTACAACTCCAGCCGGCAACGACTGATACCGTTCATCGGCCTGCAGGTATAATGGCTGAATGACTGAGCGCGAAATCCGAACCACCTGCCCCTACTGCGGTGTCGGCTGTGGAGTGCTGGCCAGCACTGACGAGGCAATGAATGTCAGCGTGCGTGGAGACCCCGACCACCCGGCCAATTTCGGGCGCCTGTGCTCCAAGGGTGCCGCGCTGGGCGAGACCGTGGGACCGGATAACCGGCTGCGGTATCCGACAGTACATGGCGAAGTCACCGACTGGGGCCGTGCGCTGGACCACGTCGCAGCTGAATTCAAACGCGTGATCGACATGCACGGCGCGGATGCTGTGGCCTTTTATGTCTCCGGCCAGTTGCTGACCGAGGACTACTACGTCGCCAACAAGCTGATGAAAGGCTTCATCGGCTCCGCCAACATCGATACCAACTCGCGGCTGTGCATGTCTTCGGCGGTTGCGGGCTACAAACGTGCGTTTGGCACCGACACTGTACCGTGCAGCTACGAGGATCTGGAGTGCGCCAGGCTGATTGTGCTGGCCGGTTCCAACGCGGCCTGGTGTCACCCGGTACTGTTCCAGCGCATCCGCAAGGCGAAGCAGGACAACCCCGACCTGGTGGTGGTGATCATCGACCCGCGCCGCACCGCGACCTGTGATATCGCCGATATGCACCTCGCGGTGCGCCCCGCTACCGATGCGCTGTTGTTCAATGGCCTGCTGTGTTACCTGCACGACAGTGGTGAGGTGAACACCATGTTCGTGGAACGTTGTACGGACGGTGCCGATGCGGCGCTGGCGAGTGCGCGCGAGTCGGCAGGTGATGTTGCCGAAGTGGCTGCTCGCTGCGGACTGGAGATCGATATGCTGCGCGAGTTCTACCGGCTGTTCGCCCGCACCGAACGGGTGGTGACGGTGTTCTCGCAGGGCATCAATCAGTCCTCTTTCGGTACCGACAAGGTCAACAGCATTATCAACTGTCACCTGCTGAGCGGCCGTATCGGCCGGCCGGGTATGGGGCCGTTTTCCTTTACCGGGCAGCCCAACGCCATGGGCGGGCGCGAAGTCGGTGGACTGGCCAACCAGTTGGCCGCGCACATGGAGCTTGATAACCCAGGGCATCGAGACTGTGTGCAGCGCTTCTGGCAGTCACCCCGTATTCCCGAACGATCCGGGCTGAAGGCGGTTGAGTTGTTCCAGGCCATCGAAGCCGGAACGGTGAAAGCCGTGTGGATCATGGCCACCAACCCGGCCGTGAGCCTGCCCGATACACAGCGGGTGCGCGCTGCCTTGCAGCGATGCGAATTCGTGGTGGTATCGGACTGCGTAGAGCATACCGACACCACCGCTTATGCCGATGTACTGTTGCCGGCACAGAGCTGGGGCGAGAAGGAGGGCACGGTCACCAACTCCGAGCGGCGCATCTCGCGCCAGCGCGCGTTTCTCCCTACCCAGGGCGATGCCAGGCCGGATTGGTGGATCATCAGCGAAGCAGGGCGGCGGATGGGCTTTGAAGATGCGTTCGGCTACCAGAGTGCGGCCGACGTATGGCGCGAACACGCCGCACTGTCCGGCTTTGAAAACGATGGCGAACGTGACTTCGACGTCAGTGCGCTGGCTGACATCAGCGATGAAGACTACCAGTATATGCCACCCGTGCAGTGGCCGGTCAGCCGCACGGCGCCGCAGGGCAGTGTGCGCATGTTCAGCGACGGCCGCTTCTTCACTCCCAACGGACGTGCGCGTTTTGTCGCCATCCATGACCCGCAACCGGCGCACGCCGTCCGCGACGACTACCCGCTGGTGCTGAACAGCGGCCGGGTGCGTGACCACTGGCACACCATGACACGCACCGGCAAGTCGCCGCGCCTGTCCGGGCATATCGTGGAGCCCTACGCCGAGCTGCACCCCGACGATGCCGAACGATACCGTATCGAGGACCACACGCTGGTGCGCCTGCGCAGCCAATGGGGGGACATTGGCGTGCGCGCCTGGATCTCCGATGCGCAGCAACGCGGCAGCGTATTCGTCCCTATGCACTGGAACCGGCAATTTTCCAGCGTGACAAGCGTTGACTGTCTGATCAGCTCCGCGACCGACCCGGTGTCCGGTCAACCCGAGTTCAAACACACCCCCGTGGCAATCGAACCCTGGCCGGTTGCCTGGTACGGTTTCATCCTGTCGCGTCGCCGACTGGAAGTGAAAAACGCCGTTTACTGGTCCTGCGCCAAAGGGCAGGGCATGTGGCGCTACGAAATCGCCGGCGAACAGTCACCCGAAGACTGGGCGCACAGTGCGCGCACCCTGTTGTGCAGCCACGAAACCGACGTCGACTGGCTGGAATACTTCGACACCGCCGTCAGTCGTTACCGTGCGGCAAGGCTGGTGGACGGCCAGCTGGAAAGTTGCATCTTTATCAGTCCCGATGTCGACCTGCCTTCACGCGACTGGTTATCGAAACTGTTCGAGCTGGGCCCGCTCGACGATGCTGCACGCACCAGCCTGCTAACCGGCAAGCCTGCCGTCGGGCAGAAAGATGCCGGGCATATCGTATGCGCCTGCTTCAGTGTTGGCATCAATACCCTGGTCGAGGCCATCCAGACAAGAAATCTCTCCAGCGTGGAGCAGATCGGCGATGCACTGAAGGCCGGTACTAACTGCGGTTCCTGCATACCGGAGCTCAAGGCTTTGCTGGCTGAACAGCACTGAAGTCGTTGCCGGTGCCGAAGCCGTCTGAAAGGCCCTTTTCATAAAGATTGTGGACCGAATCCAGCTGGCATTCCTGCCGCGACTGCACTAAAAATGGAGTGTTCCAGGCGTATAGCCAGGTCGGCAGTGTGTTTTAGACCCGCCTAAATTTGTATCTTCGAAGAAACTACGGATATATAAACCCTGTTTGAGAGTGTAGTTTGTTTGCCAGTCCCTGCAACAGGGAGGGAGGATTCGGCCGTTTCGCTGGACAAGATTTTGGCGGGCAGGGACAACGCACAAGCTGCGCCCTATGTTTAAAGTAAGCCCTGTAGTCGTATACATACTCATACGGCTGGAGGGGATAACAGTGCATATACAGGGTGAACCCGGTGACATGGTACACCGGCTGGCGTGGTTACCGATTGTTTTTATGAGCGAACAGGAGGATATATTCGAACAGTACGGCAGGGATGAGGATATCGAAAAGACCTATAGTGATGTCATAACGACGAGTCTGTGGGTCTATTTACTGTACACCTATCACGGGATGGTGCGAACACGCCTCGGTAGTGCTACAAAGGACCGGGTGCGTGAATATCAGCGGGATATATTTAACGATGAGCACCCCGGTTCCGGTGATGCAATAATTGCAGCACTGGAGCTGGTTGAATGTGCGCTGAGGGCCGCTGTGGAACACGATCCGGACTGGAGTATCCCGTTTAAAATGCCGGCGGAACTGGCGGTTGCGCTGGCGCTGCTGCTGGGCTTGCCCGACTCGCCGGATTTTCGCTCCAGAAAACCCAAACCTGCCGATTACGCGGTTCACAGGATGCCGGGCGTCGACTGGCGGCTGGCCAGAGTACTGGCGCGCGGCCAGCAGGAAATAATAAAGACCTTCTCTCCGATTATTGACAAATTCGACCGGATGCCTGAACTGGCCCTGGTCCAGTAACGATCAGTGCTGTTGGTATATCAGATATCTCTGAATATATAATCAGCCCCCTGGAACGGACGGCACTGTCTGTGGGTTAACCTGCTGATGACGGCGGCGGTGAATAAGTATTTCCAGCCCGTATAAGTGGACAAAGCGTTAGTGTTTTCCTGGTGGCTGATCATCTACACTGGCGGGCCATTTTGGGAAATGCCGGAAAGGATCCGCGGAATGGCTGTAAAAAGATTCAGTTTTACTAATTTTCTGATTCGGCTTGCACTGGCGGTGGCGCTGGTGTTCGCGACCTACAACCCGTCCGGGTATTCCTGGTACCACTGGTTCATGCAGGCATCTGACAAGCTCGATCCGCTGCTTGCGTTTGCCGCAGTGTTGCTGCTGATCGGCTGGGTGATTTACCTGCGTGCGACGGTGCGTTCGCTGGGCGAGATCGGGACTCTGCTGGCGATCGCCTTCTTTGGTGTGCTCACCTGGGTAATGATCGATTACAACGTGCTGTCGGTTGAGAACACAGAGGTACTGACCTACGTCATACTGGTCATGCTGGCAGCCATCATAGCGACGGGGATGTCGTGGTCACACATTCGCCGGCGCATGTCCGGTCAACTGGATGTTGATGAAGTCGATGAGCACTGATACTGAACAGACCGCGTCCGGCGGCATGCGCTGGCCACAGGTGCTACTCGTCGTCCTGGTTACCATTTTCCTCACCATTGGTGGCACTTACTGGGTGGTCAAGACCTATGTATTCGCCCGCGAATTCAAGCCTGTGGAACTGAGCGCGAAGGAAGAACGGGTTCTTGAGATAAAACTCAGGGCACTGGGGTATGAGACGGGTGGTCGGTCAATGGGGCGGGAGCCCGTACCGTCCAGCGAAATCGATAAGGACGGTATCCTGAAACCCGAACGCTACAGTGAAGCCGGTGCGCGGCGTGAAGTCAGCTTCAATGAACGGGAGCTGAACGCCATGCTGGCAAAGAACACCGATCTGGCGAAGAAACTCGCGATTGATCTGTCGGATGACCTGGTGAGCGCAAAACTGCTGGTGCCGCTGGAAGATGATTTCCCGGTGCTGGGCGGCAAGACGCTGCGCTTTAACGCGGGTGTGGAAATGACCTATCTGGAAGACAGGCCCGTCATTGTACTCAAGGGTGTCAGCGTCATGGGTGTGCCCGTGCCGAATGCCTGGCTGGGCGGGTTGAAGAATATTGATCTGGTCGGCGAGTTCGGTACGCAGGAAGGTTTCTGGAAGTCGTTCTCCGAGGGTGTCGACAACATCCGCGTTGAGGACGGAAAAGTTACAGTAAAACTAAAGGAATAACAGAATTATGAAAGCTTCGTTACGTGTCTTGTCCGGTATTTTGCTACTGGTGGTCGGGATGTCGGGGAGCGGGTTGTTTGCCGGGTCGAAATCCGAATCTGCGCTGACTACCGGTAATCCGGAAATACCGGTTGACGAGTTGAGTCTGAGGCTCAAGCCGTTGATGCGTTCAGAGCTTGTGGTCGAGGCGGAAGGCTGGTTGAAACTGCTCCAGGCCAGGGTGCAGGAGATCAGCACTGCCGAAATCGGTGTGAAGCACCAGCGCGAAGAACTGGCGATGGCCGATGAGGTTCAGGAGACGCTCGATGATGTAGAGGAAGCGAAGCGGGCTGTCAGGGAAGCACCGGTTGATGAGGATGCGGCCGAGGATCTGAAAGAGGCTGAGAAGAAAGCTGAAAAAACACTTACCAAGGCCACTCAGGCAGTCAGGAAACTGAGTGAGAATAAGGAGGTTGCAGACATATCCAGAACTGCCACGGAACAAGCCAGGAAGAAAGCGGAACAAAAGGGAGAAACGGATAAGGAGCAGTCTGACGAGGCAAATGAAGAACCAAAAGGGGAGACACAGAAGAAGCTCGACAAGTTTTCCAGCGAAAAGGCAGAGGCACGCAGCGATCTGCTCCTGTATCTCAACGACCTGAGGACACAGCAGAACGCATTGGCTGACCGCTTCAACGCCGTACTCGACGCCCTGGAGATAAAAGGTGGCGAGGTCGAGGAATACCGGCAGTATGTGGCTGCGGTATCCGGTGTCAAAGTGGACATATCGGATATGGAAGCCGTGTGGGCTACAGCGTCAGGCTGGCTGATGTCCAGTGACGGCGGACTTCGCTGGCTGAAAAATATCAGCGTATTTGTCGTAATCGTGCTGGTAGCCATGTTCCTGTCCAATATCTTCGGCAGGGCGCTGAAAAAAGTGCTGGCCCGCTCCAGGCACGCCTCGAAATTGCTGGAGGATTTCCTGGTAGTAACCGTTGAGCGCCTGACTATTGCTGTAGGTATACTTATCGGTCTCGCCGCACTGGAGGTGAATGTCGGACCGTTGCTGGCCGTCATCGGCGCCGCCGGCTTCGTCATTGCCTTCGCATTGCAGGATTCGCTGGGTAATTTCGCCAGCGGTATCCTGATCCTTGTATTCAAACCCTTTGATGTGGGTGATACCGTGGAGGTCGCCGGTGTGCTGGGCAAGGTACAGTCGATGAATCTGCTCGCGGTTCAGATACGCACGCTCGACAACAAGGTGGTCATCGTGCCCAACAATCAGGTGTGGGGTAGCGCCATCACCAACGTGACCGGTTCCAGCACACGCCGTGTCGATATGATGTTTGGTATCGGCTATGGCGACAATATCGAAAAGGCACAGGGGATCCTCGAAGATATCGTCAGCAAGCACAAGAAGATACTCAAGGATCCCGAGCCAACGATCCGGGTTCACGAACTGGGCGATTCTTCGGTGAACTTCAT
>VAPD01001196.1_pt1 | contig 15203 bp, 27 predicted proteins | sample 3393901 | NCBI WGS metagenome assembly VAPD01 (sample SAMN08290435, study PRJNA428436) | hydrothermal vent metagenome | isolation source: Deep-sea hydrothermal vent chimney | place: Atlantic Ocean: South-mid Altantic Ridge | depth 3034 m m | reverse complement strand
GAACGTCAGAGAAGATCTCGGGATCTGCGACCGGTAGAACGTCGTACGGTGGATCGAAATCTTTTCGGTATGCCAGTAGCTCCCCGTACTCATCTTTCAGCTCTTCCTCGTCGAGGTACATCCGGTTGATGCGGCATAAGATTTCGAGAACCTTGTCCATGGCTTGGTACATGCGCAAATGAATCGCGCTGAAGACAGTCATGCCTTCTTCGATCAATGCGAGTGTCGTACCGACAGGCATGTTCGTATTCTGCTCGCCCAGCTTTTCGAACGTCGTCTGAACAAGCCCACGTCCGAGACCGTCGCAAATACCCAGTAGCTCGACGAGTACGTTCGACGGTGGGTTGAACGGCACCGGCATGATCAGTTTACGGATGTCGTCGCCAGCTACGCCACCTTCAATCTCGGTGATCGCAGCAACACGCAACTCCTTGCTCTGTCCACTGAAATTAGCCCCTTTTAGTCGAATGAGTGTGGGCAGGTTATTCATATGGGCAGAATCAAGGAGCGCGCGAAGTGCTCCTGTTGCTGCACCGGACAGGGAACCGATCATCTGGCCGAGGCCAACTGATCCGGCACCACGCCATGGAATGAACGGGAACTCTACAGCCCAGTCCAGTTTCAGCTTGTTCTTATCGTCTTCTTCCCAGTTGCGATTGATCGCACAGATTTTCTGGGAAGGACCATGAATGGTAATGCGGTAAGGCGCGTAACCGAATTCGTCTTTTTTGCCTTCCTTCTCAAACTCGTCGCAGTAACAAAGAACTTCGAAAACGTTGTGCAGTCCGTCTTCGTTGAACGCTTGCAGGTTTTCTTTGCCCTCGACAGCGTCGGTCGCTTTTTGCGGACGGGATTCTTCTTCTACGACTCCGGCTTTGATCATTTCGGGACCGAGGTCGGAGTACATGCCTCCAGCCACACGCTGCTTATATTCGAATTCGGTGATGTGATCTACGAAAGTAACGCGGTCGGAGGTGTAAAAGTTCGAGGCCGCGTAGGGGATGTAAACGTCGTCAGAAGGCCAAAATTGTGGCACCGGACGTTTCTTTTGGTCATCCCAGACGAGTCGCATGTATTGCGAGCCACCCAGCGGCGTTTGTGACAAGAGTTGTTCGAGTTCGGATCGGAAGTCTGGCATCTGCTTTAAGAATTGCCAGTTCATGTAATTCTTGATGCGGTCGCCTTTCTTGAGACGAGCTACCTCGGGATTGTCACCGGGGATATAGGATTTCACGGGACCGTTCGGTGGCATTAGCTCCTTGATCGCGCGTGATTGAAAATCCACCACCGCTTCAGTAAGCATGGGATGTACTGCTTTGGATGCCCCTTCGAAATCGGCTCCACCGGGCGTCTCTTTGCCCAGTCCTGTCCGCTTGATCGCTTCCTCGTAATCCTTCTCCCGTTTCTCACGCGCTTTTTTGTCGCGTTCGATGTCCTCCATCAGCCGGGTTGCGATTTTGGTTTTTACGCCCTCATCAAAATCGTCTGCAATATTGTCGAACCACTCCCGATTCGGAGCATCTTCATCATCCCCCACCGTGATGATGGCACCACCGTCGTCGGTATCGACTACTTTGTCTTCAACGACTGTGAATTCTTCTACTGAGCCAACTTCTTCTTCGGGTGTCGCCATCAGTTGAGATTCCCGTATTTACAGTGCATGAGATCAGCAGCGTGCTGAACAATATTGGCGAACGCACATACGGGGCACCCGGCGTTCTCTTGTGTGATTTTGTCTGGGCCGAAGATCTCTATCGCACCCATGTTGATCATGTTGCACGCTTCCCAGCAAGGATCCAGCTCCCCCGATGCAAACTTGGCGTTGAGTTCGTCGGATGTTGCAGCAATTTGGTCGTCAAGGCCGCGATCTTTCAGGGCGAACATCAATTCTGCCCAGTGTCCCTCACACCACTTGATCTGCATCAGATCACAACTCTCCGGGAGTTCCATGGTAGGGACGTCAAGCAGGACTGCTTTGGGCTCACCCATAAGGATTCTCTTTCTTCTTCAACCGTCGCTCCGCAATCTCTTTCGCACGTGCACGCTCCTTGGATTCGACGGAGTCTACCACGGTAAACGGACCAAAGAATTTATCCATGAGTAAGCGCAGGCCTTGAGTAGCTGTGTCGAGTAGATCGTCGCGCTCTGTGGAGCCGGGACCGACGTAAGAGCAAACCTGTGAAATGAGTGGATCGGCCCATGTCTTGAATTGTCCCGGATTGATCTCTGACTCAACTGCCCAAACGCGACCGGCTGCGAACATTGGGGAGACATAGTGCAGTCGCGTCAACTTGTCTTCATTACCCGGATTGTAGCCGTGAGTCAAGACGTTCTCTTCCGCGAGCTGCTGACGTATGGATATTCCGGACGCTTTCTCTTCGATCAGGATGATGTCGGCCAGACGTCCCTGATGCTTTGCGCGCTGTGATTTCGGCTTAATGAGCGGCTTCAAAAGCGGCTCGTCCTGATCACCGTACGTGTACGCCATCTCTTTCTTGATGCGACGCACGAGGTTCGGGAAGCCCAGCCAGTCCTCCCATGCGTCGAGCAAGACAACGTGCGGAAGCGGTGCCTTACCCTGTCGCGGCATCATGAACACGCCCCACACTGACGACGCTGTGGGATCGCTCTCCATCTTCTTCTTGTCGTAGTTGCGTTCCTTGAATGCCGGATCGATGGACATGACGATGAAGGTGAACTTCGGCAGAGGCTTGTCTTTCGGCCAAACGCGCCACTGGCTGCGCTTGACGAACCCTTCCTCTTCCGGATCCAACACCTCACCGTGAATTTCTTGGCGACCGACACGTGTGCCTTCGTACTTGGCAATCGAGTCGAAGAAGTAAGAGGTCAGGTTGTCGCGGTTCTCGTACGTGGCACCAACCACATCCGCCACGCGCTTATCCTTCTGCAACCTACGCACGAATGGAGTTGGCTTCGGCGTACCCGTTACGCACATGCGTGGCGTGTCACCGAGACGCAAGCCAAACATCATGTTGTCCCAAGCATCTTGCGGGTACTTCCACGATGCAATCTCGTCACACCAGATAGCTGCATGCTGTGGTCCACGTAATCGCTCAGGGGTATCCCCCGCAAACCCACGGATGATCGAGCCGTTCTTCAGGGTGAGGGAAGGCAGCGCTTGGTTACGATCATGAATGAGCTGCGGGGGAATTACGGAGAGGAGCCCAGTCGGTCCCTCGAAACAGGTGTACCTGACGTCATCGTGTGTTGGTGATACTACTGCGTAGAAACTTGGAACCATCCACGCCTGCTCGCCCATCCAGTTGGCTCCCGTGAGCGTCTTACCAAATCCGCGACCGGACCTGATAAGCCAGATGTTCTTCTCCATGTTGAGAAACGCTTCCGGCGGAAGTTGCTTTGCACGTGCCATGCGTTGCCAGCAGATGCGCCAGCGCAGGAAGTGGAGGTCTTCCTCGGAGAACAGCTGCAGGATCTCTGCGGTGTCCTCAGGGAGTTGTGATTTTATATCGTCGGGCAGGTCATCGAAGTCGAAGTCGTAATCGAATTCAGCGGGCTGGTGGACGAGCCCAAAATTTAATGAGATAACCTGACCCAAGGGAGGTGCTTCCTATACGGTTGACCAAAGCTGCCTCCAGAGGGTATCGGAAAAAAGAAGGGGTCGCTAGGACCCCAATGCTTTTTGGTAGTAGCGTTGCTGCTTCTTGAGTTTCTTCAGCGCGGTACTTGCCCGTCGCAGCTTCGCCTCCCATCGCTTAATCCCAGCCTCTACTCGGGTAGCTCGTACCGAGATCATGTCGGGCTTCTCTTTCTTCGGTGGGGGCTCCGTCTCTAGGAACCTGCGCACGATGAGGTTAGCTCCGTTGCGTTCCAGTCGCAGTTGCTGGTCAGTGTGCGCACCACCGCTCTTGCGTCGCTCGATGAAGTGACCCATGTCGTGATTGATGTCGTGCCACCCTTGGTTAGGGTTGACCGTGAACACTCCACTGTGGAGCCACGTACGTCGGTTGCCTGTGCCGATGCGAATCTTCCATGGGAACTTGCGCCCCATCTCGGCCTTCCACATTGCACGCACATAACTGATCGCATGGTTCGGCCAGACGTTCAACATCTGTTCGAATGGGATGGGCTTCCAAATCGCTTCAACGACTCGTGTGTACTCTCTAGCTGTGGGCATAACGTTAACTCCTTTGCCTGCCGTGGAATCCACGGTAACGCTATTATAGCACATCTAGAAAATTTTTGTTTTAGCGAAAAATCGCGCAACCCCCTCTTCGTCGCGGTGGAGGCCTTATGGCAGCGCAAACACCGGAGCTTTGGGATTGGCTAGTGTTACAGAAAAAGGGACGGTGTTGCTAGGTGAAGACTCCCGACCTCCCGTATCAATAGCCGTCGCGTAACAGTTGTGATCACCGAGAGCAAACGTACCCGCTGGCGACTCCCACCTGTCTTCGAAGCCCGGAGTGTTGCTCTGCGTCCAGATTGCCGCCGATGCACCGTCACAGTAAATACTGTACTTGTCGATCTCTGCTTCAGTGAGGGGGGTGCCATCTTCTCGTTCTGTCGGACCCGTCCATGTAAAAACTTTTCCGACTGGTGCTTGGGCAAACACGAGAGACGATAGCAATAGCAGTGCAACAATCCTGAGTAAATAATTCATCACTTCCAATCCTCTGCGTTAAAATGATCGAATTCGATGCCGACCGTAATCATAGTCAATGCGAAACAAGTCCAACCACCCGTCTCAGGAAACACGAACGCCCAGACGAGCATAAGTTCGAGTGCCCAACGAATCATGTGACCGACTTGTTTATGTATTTCGTCTGGCATTAGGAATTAGAAACTGACAGCCGATGTCATTGTCATCGATTGCGCACCGGTCGTGTTAGCGGGTACTGCAATCTCCCGGATCTCTACAGTACCCTGCCAAACCGCTGATCCATTAGTATTTGTGTCCTTCTGCCACGTCTGAACCCGAGTAGTAGAAAGTACGGAAAAAACATTCAAAGCGGCACCGAACAACGTCCCGGCGGCACCACTGGTTCCAGTTTGAACCCACTCGCACTCAAATTCTGAGTTCAGTCCATTGATCAGCCAATCATCACCAAACTGTGAGTAGATCAATGCTGCGCCAGTGTCGCCCGTTGCGGTTTGTCCCTGACCGTTGCTGTGCATTCGATAAGAACACAATGGGAGGTTTCCACCGGGCGCTACCGAAGAGAATAAGGATGCTGGCATGTTGTCCAGTTCAGCTAAGGCACCCGTGCTCAGTAGCGCCATCGTTCCAGCGGGGAACATATGGAAGTTGCCCCGCTGACGAAACCGTGACGGTAATATCAGTTTTCTTTTCCGCGTTACGATCACGGTGTGATACCGCTTCCCCACGCAATGTAGCTGGTCGCTGATGCGCGGAAGATTGTGATCACGCCCTGCGACAATGTGAATCCTCCTACGCTGTCTACTCCGTCATCGAAAGAGATGGTCGTTCCAGTGCCCTCCGCTATAGTCTGAGTCCCACTCCCCGGAGCGATGACCTGAACTGACATGCCGACAGGCCAGTTAACTTGACTGGTACTAGCCTCCACCGTAATCGTGTTATTCGAGCCATCTACGTAGTACCCGATCCAATTCGCTGCGTAATTTCCTGCTGTGTTGAAGTCACGTGTTGAATTGAACAGAACACGTCCCTTCGCGTAAGCAACGGGGAAGTCCTCAGCCGAATCATCTGTGAAGTAGAGTTGATTGGGGGCTGTATCTAGCATCCAGAGTTGACCAACTCCCAATACATTTCCGTCTGGTGCGGATTGCTCGTTCATTGCAATCGGACCATCAACGCGGAACTGATCGAATCCTGTCACCAACCAGACAGAAGTAGCAGGTCCAATGGTTCTGAAGTTAGTACCATCGAAGTCCACAGTGACATCGTTACCCGTGCCGTATCGAATCTGCTCATTGTCCAGAAGGTCGAGCGGGAAAGTGACTGAGCTACTGTTGAGTACAAAATCAGTTCCGGCATCGTCAGTGAACATCGGGGTGTTGGGTACGTCATTGCGCACCCAGAATTGTCCGTATGCTGCGATGTCTGCGTATGCCGCAGCCTTCTCCTGAATCTTCAGCCCGGTGCCAAACGCAAAACGAATGTCGTCCGTTCCATTATTGGAAAACATTTCAATATAACCATCACCCGGCCCGGTGAAGATTTGAGCACGCGTACCGTTGTGATCTAGCGCAAGATTTGGAGTGACGGTTGTTGCGCCGGAGTTGATACGGAAAATTATCGTGCCAGTTGTACTGAAAAAGTGCATTTGACCCGGAGTGAGAATCTCAGATGCACCACCAACTCTATTCGAGCCAAGATCGAGTCTCGGATTGAATGACGTCCTCCAATCCAAAGCTATGTACCGTGCAAGATCAGCAGGATCATGAACACGTAGTTGACTGCCCACGGAATCGAATCGAACAATCGTATTCTCAAGCCACTGAGTTCCAGCATCATCCCAATAGAGAGTTGTTCCTTCAACTGTACCGCTTGGAATGAGGGTCCCATTCAATACAAAATCTGTTCCTGCATCGTCGGTGAACATTGGTACGTTAGGAGCGTCATCACGAACCCAGAACTGTCCTAATGCAGCAACACTAGCGATTGCAGCCGCTCTCTCCGGCAATAACAAAGACGCCCCGTCTACCAGACCTGTGACTGTTATGTCGCCAGTAACGTCCACACCCGACGCAGCAGTGGCGAACCTAGCCGCACCGTTGTACAACAATGTTGAAGCACCATTAGCAACCGAACTAAATGCAGCCTGCGTACCATAAATATTATCGAGTATGACACCGCTGCCACCTTGTACGGAGGTAGTCCCGTCCGGGTTTCCGAAGAACAAAGTTCTCGTAGTGCCTCCCGAATCTTGAGCACGGAGAAGAACATCACCCCCATGAAAATAGTTGACTACCTGTAACTGGTTACTAACCAAGAACCCAAAGTGACCAAGGAGATCCGTTTCGTCAGCATCCCAAATTTCCACCACTCCGGTCGGAGATTCTGTCGTCGGAGGGGTTGCTGTATTTATGTTTGCCGCGATAATTAAGGGTGTCGCAAAATTACCGGAGTTCAATACAAAATCGGTACCAACATCATCGGTGAACATCGGCACATTCGGCGCGTCATCGCGAACCCAGAATTGACCTCTGCCTGCAGCGTCGCCCTGAGCAGCCGCCATCTCCGTGACGTAGTAACTCCCGTCGTTAAACGTATGAAGACCATCCATAAGATGTACGGAGCCATTGTTCTGGAAAGATAGTGGACGACCCCCGACACTGAATGTCGTCCAAGAAAAATTGACACGCTCCGAACCCAAGCTCGAAGCCAAGGCCCACTCAATACCAAAGAAGTCAGCTGAGAGGTTATCCTCGGCACCAAATATGTATTTGTCACCAGATACGTTCGTAACAAAGAACGGGGAGGCAGTCAGAGCTGCTGTTGCGCCTTTCGTAAGGGTAATTTGACCACCTGAGCCTCCGTCCGAAAAAGCATCAAGTACAATGCGGTCATTCTGCCCAAGCAGTAGCGTCTGATTTCCTTGATCCCAAGTCATGCGGTCGGTGGCAAGCCAGCCAAGACCCCCCGTCTGATCCCAATACAGTGTGTCACCGTCTACTGACCCAGACGGGAGCGGGTTATCGACGTCGAGCGTGACGTTGCCGCCTGCTCCGCCATCGGTCAATGAGATTCCTGCACCTGCCACCAACACGCGCTCATTCGGAATGTTCGCACTCAGCGACATGGTCACGAATTCAGCGTTGTGCGCTTGCGAATCACTGACCGTTAGGACGCGTTCGAAGCCCGCGCCGGATGACAAGTTATTGATCTCCATTCCACCGGATGCAGCAGGCACTGTGCGCGCTACGGTCGTACCGACTTCATCCATCTGAACGGAATTCGGGCCTGCCGGGGTGATCAGGATCTGGTCGGTCGCCACGTAATTATTCGGCGCAATGTCGAGATACAGGACCTCGCCGACGTTACCGGATGGGAAAGTGGATGTGGCTGGGACTACTTGGAGAACGGCTACGTCGAAGCCAGAACTGGGACTGCCTTGCCGTTGCTGGTAGTTCCGAACCTCTTCTTGGCAAAGCTTGATATCGGCGACAGCGGCATCGAATGCAGCTTGGCCGCCTGACCCCGAAGTGGGGCCAAGATCACCGACTTGCATTCGAATAGCAGCACCCCACAGCGCGTCAGCGTTATGCGGAAATTCCTCTCCGAGGTCGAGGACAATAGTCTGCAGCTCTTGTAGCTGGGCCGGGGTAAGCGACATCGCGTGCTCCTGAACAGGTCAACAAGGCACCCACGCTGACGGAGCTTACCCCTATTTGCCTCGAACTCCCAGCCTTACTCCGGTTGAACGATTGCCCAGTCGGTGGCAAGCAGGTCAGTTTGTGATGCAAGCCACGGTACCCGATCCCCTTGCACGGTGCGAATGTAAATGTACGGCAGCGTCATGAACGAGTTCTCGTCCGGATTCTGCTGCTTCAGGTATTGCCCCGGACCATTCCAGCCAGCGCGAGTAACCTTGCTGCCGTGCTTCATGGCAGCTATTGCGTCTCCCATATTCATCGTGCCTCTCCTGTTAGCCAGTGACGTGTTTCACAGCCCACATGACTGCTTCTTCGATTTTGGTCTGCGCGAGACTCAGCTCGCGGCTACTTTGCCCCGCTACGTTGCCCTCCAGCATCGGTTGCGTTCCGCCGCACTTGTGCAGCAATGCCACGAAGTCCAGACCGGCGTCTTTGATCTCGACCATGTTCTCTTTTTCGGTCTCGGTCAGCGGACGGTACTGGTGACGCATAAGATTGTTCGACGTACGTTCGTCGCTCGTGCTTGGGAAATCTTCTAGGGTTTGGTCATCACTCACGGTGTATCTCCTCTTGAACTCAGGTAAATCCATGACGATTCTAAATAGGTCGTCTTCTGGTATTACGATCACACACTGACGGTTCGGTGCGCTGTTTTCTTGTGGGCACGGAGTGTCAGGTCCGCAACCGCATAAAATTTGGACGTCGGTATCCCTCACAGCGGATGTGGTGCCTGATCCCGTTTTTCGATCAGTACAACTTGCGATGGCGGGATCCAGTAATGCCCCTGAGCCTCTCTGCACAAGACATGCTCATTGGTGACCCAGAAGCCGTTTTTCAAGTCGTCTATGGACCAACGTTCGTGATCGGGCGTCGCTTGCCGCACTGGTCGGCGCGCAACATTGAATGTGACGAAAAAAGGACCTTCAACTGACATACATCTGCTCCCGTGAAATTCCTTCGACGTGAAGGAATTCGGTTTCGTTATCCCAGAAGACTCGTGCCGCAACTTGCTCTTTCGTCTGCATCATCGATCTCGCAAGCATCTTGGCATATTGCGCGCCGATGTCTTCGACCTCTTCACGTGAAATTGTGAATCCGATGTCGTACGTCTTGTACTCGTACTTCGGAAATTTCGGCGCAAGCTTGCTCGCAATCGCAACTGTAGCGACTGCAGAAACGACACCCTTCAAAAATTTACGTCTGTCCATTGAACATCTCGTCAGGGAAGCGTCCCGTTTGTTTCTTCTTCTTTCGCTTCGGCATCGCGCTGGTGTTACAGCGCACGTGAATCATGTTGAGGATCCATGCACGCCAGTCGTGACTGTCACCCTGACCCGGAAACTTGGGACGACCAAGATCAGGCGAGTGTCCATAGCGGGTGCCGACGTCTTGCAGCTCCTCACGCATGAATTTCGCGATCATTTGCCGGTTCACACCTTCCCCGTTCGCCCACTGGATGATGTCGTCTGGAATTTCCACGGTAAACTTCATGTGGAGAAGCTTACTACAGGTAAGCCAGTACTTTCTCCGTAACGCACCTCTGAGAGAGCGTTTTCGGCACTTTTTTCGCGATTAGCTCTTCGCGGAAGGCAGCAACACTGATAGTGCCGATACCTTTGCGTTTTTCGAGTTTTTCGAAGATTTCTAAAGCCTCCGCAAGCTTCGAATTTTTATTCGGCGTTTTACCGGTCATCGTGAGCATCGATTCTGCGCGTGAGTGCATAGTGCCGTTCGGCTTGTCTTTCTTTCGCGGATCATCCCAACCGGGCACGTATTTCTCCGTACTCTCAACCATCACCTTGTGACCGTGCAAAATTCGCATCATTGCCGCCAGCTTCGTGTCGGGCACTTCGATTGTCAGTTTAAAACTCATGTCATTCTTCCTCAGTGAAATATTCTTCGTACAAATTGTCGAACCCTTCGATAACTCGTCGAATCGTGCCCTGAGGAACTTTTGTATAGTGGCTCAGAAGCACGACCAGAGTTTTCTCTGGGATGCCTGCTTTCCGCCAGCCCGCAAGTGTCATGTTCAACACCGCTATCTGGTTTTCGAGTTTTGTAATGCGCTTTTCAGTCAGTGGATCCATCTTGCTGCTCACAAGTCGCCTCCAAAGTCATATTTGCCGACCATTCGAGAAAATCGCCGAATTCCATCTTAAGAAAACCGTACTGACCCGGATGTTCGGTGATGTAGCACGCGAAAAGTTCGTCGAGCGCTTGGTGCAGCACTTTGTGTCGGAATTTCGTCGATTCATGATCGAGATCAGCCTCACCGGGCAAGTATGCCGCCACGCCTTTGCAATTTCGGTCGAAAAACCCTTTTAACTTCGTGCAGTGGCGTTCGATGTTATTCAGATAGGTCTTCGCCTCGTTCGACTTCAACAATTCCGCAATTTCTGGCGACACGTTGATCATCAACGGGTAAAATTTGTACGTGTTCGGCAGCTTGACCGTTTCTTCTTCAGGTTGGTCCGTATCTCCGTAACTAATCACCAAATTTCTCCGCTGCAGCCATCATAAATTCGTTGAGCCGACCGTAATCTTGCAGTGCACACTGGCCGATATTCGGCAGGAAGTCTTTGACCACTTCGTAGCCCTGTTTTGCCAGCTCGCGCATCTCTTCATCTTCCTCACTCATGTTTGTCCACCCAATGTTGCGCCGCAGCTTGGCGACTTCGAAATTTTCGCTCGCAAAGAGGCTCCGGACACTCAACCGTTTTCGGATCCTTCGGTGTGTTGGCAGGTCCACCGGCAACAATGCCTCGTTCGTCATCCCTGCAACCTGCGCAGGTGATCGGATAGCTGACCGGATCCCCTATAAACTCGCCGCACATTTGGCACATCGTACCGTCGAGCATCATGTCAGCAATATCGCCCATCAGAGCACCACATCCTTTTCGCGTAGCGGTTGGGTCCAAGCCCAGCCCTCTTGGGTAGTCACAACGCGGTCCCAGTCGTTGCTGCGCATGTTTTGCGCGAGTATCGCAGTAGTAGGACCTTCTGCTTCGACGTCGGCAAGTGTCTGCACCCTGCAATTCACGTAGTACATCCCGGATCGGTCGATCTCTTTTGGCTCGAAATCATTCGTACCTCGACGCATGGTGTGGAACTGAAATCCGTACGGTTTGGCACCGTAACGTTCCTTGATTTCACCCATCATCTCGACCGCTTTATCGACGTCCCAACTGGCGACGCACTTGATCGTTTGTTCAGCGACGAAAGTACCGGGTGAGTAAAAGGTGACATAGCGCTTTTTCACCAGCTGCCCCCCGTCATAAACCAATTAGTGGCTTTGCTTTTTCCCATGCTTCGAGGTCCTTTGCGTAGAAATCGAACAGCTCCGGGTAACGCGGCAGATCGGAGATCACCGGCTTCGGAACCATGGTTTTATTGAGGTGAGGCAACTTTACATCTGCGATGTGCGTCGTGCCTTCGAGTTTGAACAGCTGCAGGTACTTCACAGCTTGATGCTGGTCAATCTGTCCCCACGTATGCGGAGATCGTACGCCTTCGACATCGTCAAGCACACCATCGAGATATTTGGCAATCGGCGGCTGAGTCATTTCGAACAGTCCCGTCTTGTCGTTGAGAATTTTCCCCAGTGGCAGAATCATGTACGCACTGATGAATCGTTCAATCGGATTCTTCAGCAACAACATGCACTGTTCAGGCGGCTCGGCTAATACCTCAGCACCAGCATTGAGCGCGAGAGATGCAATCGAAGTGCATCCCGCGCGCCAACAGTACGTGAAGTTAATTCCGTTCAGCCGGTAGTACTCGACCACGGGGATATTCTCGGGGTGTTTGTGCATCAGGTCTCTTCGGTTTCGACTTCGTCTCTCTGCGCGAACGGTGCATGCGAGGAACCGTACTGGTCGGCTTTCAAACCGGCGAGCGGTGTCATCACGCCTTTCTTTATCACCGCGTTACGGAAGATCAGACCAATCATGCTCTGGTGATCTTTGACACGTGTTTCAGCGCACTCTTTTCGGACTTCCAATTCCATGCACTTATTCTCTCGGTCCATTAGATCCTGTTCACGCCCAGCCCATTCCTGTGCACATTTTTCTGCAGCAGAGAATTTCGCGCTGAAGTGAGTGACCTTCTCCCCCAGTTCCGTGTTGAGATCGTCCAGTCTGCAGTTGTCGGTCTTGAGCGCATCGCGTTCGGTAACAAGTGCGTGAAACTGTGCAACGGCTTCTGCGGTAAGTGCGCCATCAATCGCTGCTTTCTGGATTAGGAGTTCCAGATTGTCGGTGAGTTCGGTCATCTTATTTCCTTTTGATGTAGTTCATTGGTTCTTCGTCATCGGAGCCGATCCACGCCAGTAACGCGACCATGGCTTCGTCTTGTGTGTGGTAGCAAAAGCGGTGCTTGTAACCGGTCTCATCCATGCCGCAGATAATCCCGGTGGTGTACAAAAAAGGTCCAAGTGCGACCAGTTCGCCGTCAAGCTTAATCGGCATGCCGTAGCCCATGTCGGTGTAAAACTTCGCATGCTCGCCTTCAAGTTTCTCAACCGTTTTCACTGAATGCTTTATCCGCTCGTTTGCGTAGATCTTCGGAACATTCACGTTCCCACGAATCCCCCCAACCGCAGTAGTCGAGGTGATCGTATAATTCCTGCGCCAAGGCTTTCCAATCGGTATCGTCAGGCATCGTCTTCAACCTTGGAGAGCCATTCGTGATGCTGACAGTGTGTTTCTTTCGGATCGTACAAACGCTCCGGGCACTTTGGGTATGCGCAGGTGTGTGCAGCAGGCATGCGATCAAAACTCTCGTCGTAGGGCTCCGGGGGCAGCAGGCCTTTCTTAACCATCTCGGCCTCGAAGTCTTTAATCCCACGCCAACGTCCGACGAGAAACGCGATCCCGGAGCACACCAGCAAAGCAACGAAAGTCCAGTCAGACATAGCGAACATTCTCCACGACAAATTTGCGCCGACACATTGGGCAGCATCGGGGCGTGTGTTCTCTGGGGACGATGATGAGTATATCGGCGCGGCATTTGTCGCACCAAGCTCGCATGTGTTTCATAGGATGGGCCTTAGAATCTGGCATCACGGATTCAATTCTTTTTGACGATCAGCAGCGTACTGTAACAGCACAGAGAGTTCGAGCCACACGCCTCCATTAACGCGCACGCCGAGTTGAGGTTTCGCCAACTTGCGCTCCTGCCAGTCGGTGTCGTAGTAATCGACTTCCCAAACATCGCACTTGGTGATAGATGTGAAATTATTCAGGCTCATGTGCACTTCCGGTAGACGACTTTGCCACACTTTTGGCACATGCGACGTTGCGTCATGAAACCCGTGACGACTTCGTTGGTCGTCTGGTCGCCCATCACCTCGCGGTGCGTCCACGTGGCTTGAAAAGGATCCGACCACTTTTCCCAGCCGTGCCAGCAGAGCGTTCGGATGAGCGCACTCATTGCGTGTACACCGGGATCACAACGGTCCGCGTATCGGGTTGCGCCTCTTTCCACATCAGGGTGCACTCATACTCCTTGTGTTCGGTCATACAGTCCGCCATGAATTTCAGGCGTGCTTCGTTCTCGACTGTGCTCGCGAAAATGATTATTGCGAAGAGCGCGACGATGAGGACCACGACAACCACTTCGATCATGGGGAAGTTCTTCGGGAACCAACCGCGCCAATCAGTCCAGCCGCTCATCGTTTCTTCTGCTTCTCGGCGTGATGCGTGGGGTTGTCGAGAATGAAGTCCATCCTGCTCGCCAGACGTTTACATCGGCCCAGCCGGAATCGTTTATCCGTAGGAGATCTGCCGCGCCACGTGGTCAGGCCGGAGTAGCACGCCTTGCACACTTGCAGGTGATGGTAATAAATGACTTCGTCACAATCGGGAATTATGCAGTTACTCATTGGCTTTTAAAAACTCCTCTTCGTCTGCGAAACAGGTTTCGATGGCAGCGGGATCTGCACGACTCCACCAACGAGCTTCGAGTTCAGAATCCTCGTCAGTCGCCCGCTCCCACGGGATATTGGCACCACCATCACGGAGGTACATTGCGAGAGCGCCAAAACAGTGTTGAGACGATCCGTCATCGCGGAAATGGTAGCCGTCGCTCTCTCCATCTGGGCCTTCTCGATGTTCGGAGTGCAGGTGGCAGACAAAACCTTCGCGGTAAGCAATCTCTTCAATTTCTTCCGCACGCTCACGACACTGGAATGTAATGCGCGTAGAGACGTTCGCGAAGGGGCAGTTTTCGCAGGGGCGTTTGAGGTCGAAGCGCATTTCACGTGGGGTCCATTGCTTCGTTGTGCGGGTTCCTGCCGGGATCACCGACGGCACCGTTGTTTGCAATCTCTGCCCAAGACCATGCCTCGGCACCGACTACCTTGAGAGTGAAGGTGATCTCCCCAGTGGTGGGCAGTTCGGGATGACGGGTGTTGCGAAGAATTTCTTGCACGGCATCGGAGATATCGCGCTTTTGTTGAATGGAAAACATTTCAGGGTTCCTTTATTACTTGGTATTATGCGTTTGGATCTCCCGGCGAGGCACGGTGATTGCGACGTTTAAACTTTGCGGGCGTCGCGCCTGTTCACCTAAACCGAACCGGGAGGTCCTCACCCGCATTCAGACGTCTGACATCAGTCGTCTCACCCCCACCTTTACACACGACCGCAGAGGTGTCAATCCTCAATACGTTCGATGGCGTTATCCGCAAATATTTTTGCCAGCGTCGAATAACCCACGGCATCATTAATGGGCTCCTTGTTGATCTGCCAGCCGTTGCAATGGGCTAAAACGAGTTCGAGTGCTCTAAAATATATCCGCTCGTTGCGCTTTTCGTGCTGGGTACGTTCCAAACGGGCGACTTCGCGACGTAACTCGAGAACTTCGCG
>VAPD01012994.1_pt1 | contig 15327 bp, 15 predicted proteins | sample 3393901 | NCBI WGS metagenome assembly VAPD01 (sample SAMN08290435, study PRJNA428436) | hydrothermal vent metagenome | isolation source: Deep-sea hydrothermal vent chimney | place: Atlantic Ocean: South-mid Altantic Ridge | depth 3034 m m | reverse complement strand
GGGATTTCGCCAACCACCTTGCCACCAGCCGCCTGGAATCCGAGTAACCAGGACAGTAGCGTCGTCACCACCACCGCAGTCAGCACGCTGGGAATTCTGGGTGTGAATTTCTTCATGAGAATTATGATCGCCAGCGCGAAGATGCCCATGGCCAGGGTCAGCATATGCGTGTCCTGGCTCGCTGCCACGACCATCCGCCAGACGGTTTCATAATGGTGCTCGGATTTTTCCACACTCACACCGAAAATCTTGTCGAGTTGGGAGGTGGCTATGATAATCGCCGCGCCGTTGGTAAAACCGACCACCACCGGATGCGAAAGGAAATCCACCAGCACACCCAGGCGGAACACGCCGAGCAAGACCTGGAACAGGCCGACCATGATCGCCAGTACCGCGGCCAGTGCCAGATACAGCTCCATATTGCCGCCGGCCAGCGGCTCCAGTGCCGCCGCCGTCATCAGCGAAACCACTGCCACCGGCCCTGTCGCCAGTTGGCGTGAAGAACCCAACAGGGCCGCTATCATGACCGGAATGAAGGATGCGTAGAGACCGACATAGGGTGGCAGACCCGCCAGCTGGGCATAGGCCATGGACTGCGGCACCAGCACCAGCGCCACGGTGATACCGGCAATCAGGTCCGCACGCAGGGTGTCCGCCTGACGCAATTCGCCGATCCAGCCGGTAAATGGCACAAACATTTTCTGCCAACCGGCGATCAGTTCTCGCACGTCAGCCATAGTTGTTCCCCACATTGAAGGCGTACTGAATACGCTCCCGTCGGCAGCATGCTTTGCATCAGGTAACCGCGGGAAGTAGCCGTTCATGGTAACGGATCGGTTAACGATTCTCTAATGAACGTTAAGGTTTTGTTGGTTTTACCCGCCATGAGACTGAAATAATATTTATTAACATATAGTTATATTGAAGTTGTCGATTGCTGTGTAAAAATGGTTCAATACGCGGTTCCGGCTTGCGCCCGGTGCGCGGCAAACAAGAATATCAGCGCCATGCCCAGGCACTACCAGGCGTGGCGCAGCAGCTTTCAAGAACTGTTTTTCAGGAGATCGGCATGTCCAAGAAGCATCCAGTAATTGCGGTAACCGGGTCGTCCGGTGCAGGAACCACGACTGTAAAGGTGGCTTTTGAGCACATTTTCCGCCGCGAAGGAGTCAACCCGGCGGTCATAGAGGGCGACAGCTACCACCGTTACGATCGCGCGGCGATGAAGGAAGCCATGGCCACGGCGGAAGAACAGGGCAATACCAATTTCAGCCACTTTGGCCCGCAAGCCAACCTGTTCGATAAAATCTCGGAAACATTCGACACCTACGGCAAAAGCGGCAGTTGCGACCGCCGCTATTACCTGCACAGCAAGGAAGAGGCCGAACCATTCGGCCAGAAGCCCGGTGAATTTACGCCCTGGGAAACCATACCCCCGGGCACCGATCTGCTGTTCTACGAAGGCCTGCACGGCGGTGCCGTTGACGGCACAACCAATATCGCCCAGTTTGTCGATCTGCTGATTGGCGTGGTACCGCTTGTCAATCTGGAATGGATCCAGAAAATCCACCGTGACTGTGCGCAGCGCGGTTATTCTGCAGAAGCTGTAACCGATACCATCCTGCGTCGCATGCACGATTATGTGCACTATATTACGCCGCAGTTCTCGCGCACCGACATCAACTTTCAGCGGGTTCCCACGGTCGACACCTCGAACCCGTTTATTGCCCGTGACATTCCGACACCGGATGAAAGCTTTGTTGTCATCCGCTTCCGCGATCCGACCAAACTGAACGTCGACTTTTCCTCGCTGCTGAGTATGCTGCAGGGTTCATTTATGTCACGGCGCAACTCGATTGTTGTACCGGGCGGAAAGATGGGATTTGCCATTGAAATCATCCTTGCGCCCATCATTGAAAAAATGATGGCTGACAAGAAAGTCGGCTGATCCAGCCGGTACGCAACCTATAAATCAGGGGACGCGCAGCAGTCGGCTGGCGCCCCTTTTTTCACAGGCGCACCCGAATGAGTGAATGCCCTGCTTTTCTGCTTGGCCATACCCAGTCCGCTGACCGCAACGATGCGGTAACGCGCTGCCTGCAGCAGATTGGTGATATCCCCAAGCAAGCCAACCTGGGTTTTCTGTATGTCACAGATACTTTTGCCGACCAGCTGCAACCCATCCTGGAGCGCTTTCGTACTGAAACCGGGGTCGAACACTGGACTGGAACTGTGGGTATCGGCATCTGCGCCAGTGGCAAGGAATATTCACAGGTATCTGCCATGGCTGCCATGATCGGCTACTTTCCCGAACACAGCTTTCAGGTGCTGCCTTTCTACAACCGTGCCGCTGATCACCTGCCGGGCAGCTGGGACAACTGGCTGCAGCAATCCGACAGCCATGTGGCTGTAGTACACGGTGACCCGGACAACAATAACCTGCCACTGCTGCTGACCCAGCTGCACAATGAACTGCCTGGCGGCTACCTGCTGGGTGGTCTGAGTTCCTCGCGCGGAGCCCGCCCGCAGATCGCCGATGAATTACTGGAAGGCGGATTGTCCGGCGTGGTGTTTAACAACCAGGTTCCGGTAGCAACGGGTTTAAGCCAGGGTTGCAGCCCGATTGCCACCAGGCACGCCATTACCGACTGCAACAACAATGTCATCAGTCGCATCGATGATCGTCCTGCGCTGGATATATTCAAAGAGGATATTGGCGAGATACTGGCACGCGACCTTAACCGCGCCGCCGGCTACATTTTTGCCGCGCTGCCGATCAAGGGTTCGGATACCGGTGACTACCTGGTACGCAACCTGGTTGGTATCGACACGCGGGGTAAACGCATCGCTATCGGCGACCTCGTGCATCAGGGTCAGGCACTTCAGTTCTGTCGGCGCGACAGTGATACCGCCCGCGAGGATATGCAGCGCATGCTGGATGATCTGAAGCAGCGGATTCCCGGGACGCCCAGAGGCGGTTTGTACTATTCCTGCCTGGGCCGGGGACAGGACCTGTTCGGTGAAGACTCCGCCGAACTGAAAATGATCGAGGAAACCCTTGGTAATTTTCCGCTGGTAGGCTTTTTTGCCAACGGTGAAATTTTCAACGACCAGTTGTACGGATACACAGGCGTATTAACGGTTTTCAACTGACCTGTACTACGCATATAACCATGCTGAATGCCGCACAAAGACGAAACCTGTTTACCGCCCTGTGTATTACCACGATCACACTGACGGCCTGTACGCTGAAAAAGGCGGATATCACGAAGGAGCAGGCAACCGTAGACTATAACCTGTTGCTCACGCTGCCGGATGAACCTGTTTCCTGGCACCGCAGCGTCAAGCCTGTACTGGAACACCGCTGTATCGTTTGCCACGGCTGTTACGATGCCCCCTGTCAGCTGAAACTCTCCTCCGATGAGGGCATCAAACGCGGTGCCAGCAAAGTAAAAGTCTATGACGGCACCCGGATCACCGGCATCGAACCCACACGCCTTATGATCGACGCCAAAACTACACAGGAATGGCGTAACAAGGGTTTCCACGCGGTGCTCAACGAGGGCGATGCAACACCCAGACAGAACCTGGAACAATCCGTGCTCTATCAGTTGTTACGCCTGAAGCAACTCCACCCACAGGCGCGCGTCGGTATGCTGTCGGATGATTTCGACCTTGCGTTGGACCGTGAGCAGGTCTGTCCGGAACGCGATGAGTTTCAGGACTATGCGGACAGGCACCCGCTGTGGGGTATGCCCTATGCCATGCCCAACCTGAGCGACGAGGATTACAACACACTGGTGCAATGGCTGGCCCAGGGCTCACCGGTTCCGCCGGCAGCTGCACCGACACCACAGGCGTTAGAACAGATGGAGCAGTGGGAACGGTTTTTCAACGGCAGCAGCCTTAAGGAAAAGCTGGTTAGCCGCTACCTCTATGAACACCTGTTTCAGGCGCATATCCACTTCGCCGATTCACCGGCGCGTGAATTCTACCGGCTGGTCCGTTCCACTACCCCGCCCGGTCAGGCCATTGACGAAATACCGACCATCCGCCCCTACGATGATCCCGGTGCGACACCCTTCTATTACCGGATGCAGCCCTACCACGCCTCGATCGTGGCCAAAAACCATGTCGTGTACGAGCTCTCGCCACAGAAGATGGCACGCTACCGACAGCTGTTCCTGGATCCCGGCTACGAGGTCAAAAACCTGCCCTCGTACGAGTCCCATATAGCCTCGAACCCGTTCAGGGCATATGCAGCCATTCCGCCCGATTCGCGTTATCGTTTCCTGCTGGATGACGCCCGCTTCTTTATCGAGGGCTTTATCAAGGGGCCTGTATGCCGCGGACAGATTGCGCTAAATGTCATCGAAGACCAGTTCTGGATTTTCTTCTTTGACCCGGACCATAATCTGATAACCGCAGACGCGGATTTTCTGAACAGTGTTTCCGGTGATCTGGAAATGCCATCGGAACGTGGCAATACGCTGAAACTGTTTGCCGCATGGACAGAATACTGGGGCAAGCTGAATGGCTACATGAATGCCAAACAGGCGTTTTTTCAGCAAATGCCGCAACAGGACCTGGATCAGGCGCTGGACTTCATCTGGGATGGAGACGGCAACAACCCCAATGCCGCCCTGACTGTGTTCCGGCACTTCGACAGTGCCTCGGTCAGCTTTGGTCTGGCCGGCGACTATCCGGAAACGGCCTGGGTAATTGATTACCCGCTGCTGGAGCGCATCCACTACCTGCTGGTAGCGGGATTCGATGTGTACGGCAACGTTGGGCACCAGTTGAATACCCGGCTGTACATGGATTTTCTCAGGATGGAAGGCGAAGATCATTTCCTGGCGTTCCTGCCGGTCAACCAGCGCAAGGTGATCCGGGATTCCTGGTATGTCGGTATTCGTAGCGATCTGGAGAAGTACCTGCACGCGCCCAGCGAGTGGCTGGAAAAGGAAGTCGTGACCGGTTATCAAAGCGACGATCCGCAAACCGAGCTGTACCGGCATATCGAACGCAGACTGGGCTCCATGGCCGGACCCGCGGACTACCTGAACCGCTGCCGGTCCCGACCCTGCCGGTTCCCTGCGACAGACAGCGCCGCGCTGCAGGCGGATACTGCGATGGCGGGAGTGGCTGATATCGAGGGGAGCATCCTGGAGGTCTTTCCGGATCTCACATTTGTAAGAGTCAGGACCAGGGGTGAAACGAAACAGGACCTCGCCTATACACTGATACACAACAAGGCCTACATGAATATAAGCTCCATGTTCGCAAACGAGGATGACCGTAAACTTGACGACCGCCGCGACCTGGAGCACGACACCATATCGGTTGTTAAAGGGCTGCAAGGCTCCTACCCCAATTTCTTCTTCGAAATCGAGTTGTCGCAGGTCGACGATTTCGCCGAGCGCTACGCAGCCATCAGCAACCGTAAGGATTACGAGCGCTTCGTAGGACTGTTCGGTGTGCGCCGCACCCGTTCCGATTTCTGGGATACGGCAGACTGGTTCCAGGATTATTACACCTCACAGCAACCGGTACTCTCCGGTCTGTTTGACCTGAACCGATACCGCAACCGCTAGAGCCTGTCGGTGGCCGAGTGCCTGATCTTTGACGCTTGAAGTAACTTGCGCTTCGGGCATCGGCATCTATACTCTTACCGAGGTCACCGGTATCCGGGCCGGAGGGTTGTGTATGCGCGCCGTCCGGCCAGATCCGGAACACCATCATTTTGTCGCCGAAGGCAGCGGAATGGCAGCGACAAAAATATACTTCAAGTCTGAGGAAACCCGGCACACCTGCCTGATGGCTCTGCCGGACGACACCAGTCTCTATGCCAGGGGCGACCCGCCAGAACATTGTTGACCATGCACTACCTGATGCAACACATTGAGCAATACCTGATGTCCTGTCGCGAACTGAAAGCCTTCTGTTCGCAGAACGGCTGGATCGACAACAACACCCTGTGTTACGAAATCCTCGAAGAAAATGACCATCACATCATAGCCTTTGTGCAGTTCGAGGAGGTCATCATGGAAAGTTCCGGCGGCATTACCGGCCGCATCCCTTGCCAGGGAAAGCTGTGTTTAACACTGGACCACTACGGGCAGGTCAGCCAGGCCGAACTGCTTTGAACCTGCGCCAACCGGCCGGGTCTACACTTAACAGGCAACGATCCCGCCGCACAACCGGTGGCGCCATGCTGTCATCTTCTATATCACTTTTTTGGGTCTTCACCAAATCGAGTGGGTGATGCCTATGATCAGGGCGTGATATTGCTCTCGCCAAGGCGCCAAGCACGCAAAGAAATGCTTGAGTTTTGCAAGTCTGAGCGGTGGTTTAACAGGCAAATATCATTCTTCCTTGGCGTGCTTTGCGTCTTTGCGAGAGACACAATGTCCTTGATATACCCACCCGATCAGGGGAAGAACCTACATGGAAACATAGCGGTTTTCCCGCAGACGCTCTACCTCGCCAGGTCCGTAGGGTACCTGGCGTAGAAACGAAGGGATCTGCTCACTGGTAATACCCAGATTCCGCATCTGCGTCTGACAGATGCTGATATCCACTGCGCCGAGCGCAGCCAGTTTTGCGGCCCGGTCAACAATCCCCTTGTACTTTGCATAATTCTGCACCGCAAAAAATTCGACCTCTGGTCCGTGCAGCACGATACTGACCAACGGAGCTTCACTGCTACTGCGCGGACGATTGAGAAGCTGCTCGATGCGGGTGAACAGGATGTTCAGTTCCTGTTCCGTATGTACGCTGATATCGGCAACCAGATTTGGCGTTTGTTCCAGTGGTGGCACAATTGGTTCCAGCGCCGGTTGTAGTGCCACTGTGATTCCCGGCGACTGTTCCCCGGTGTTCAGCATGATATCAGCCGCAAACCAGAAAACTGCAGCGGCAAATATCAGGATCAGCAGGTTACGTAACATGAGTCGCGCCGTGAAAGTACAGGTACAGCATGGTGTCCCAGCCAGCAGCGCAGCGCAAGCATATCCGCTACAATTACCCTTCCTTTAGCGCACGAAGAGACTGATATGACTAACTTTCCGGCACAGCTGGAAGACCGGGCGCGCAGACAGATCTCCATCTGGCTGCTGCTGTGCTGCGTCATGATATTCGCCATGGTGGTCCTTGGCGGCGCTACGCGCCTCACCGGTTCCGGCCTGTCCATGGTGGAGTGGGATCCACTGTTTGGCGTGCTCCCGCCACTGGACCAGCAGGCCTGGGAGGATGTTTTTACAAAATACCAGACATCCCCCGAGTACCGTGAAATCAATGTCGGCATGGATCTGGACGGCTTCAAGTCGATTTACTGGTACGAATACAGCCATCGCCTGCTGGGACGCTCCATTGGCACCGTGTTCCTGCTCCCGTTCCTGTATTTTTTCGCCCGCCGCATGCTGACCCCGCGACTTGTTCCGCGCCTGGCGATCGCGTTCGTGCTGGGCGGTCTGCAGGGACTGCTGGGCTGGTATATGGTCAAAAGCGGTCTGGTCGATCAGCCACACGTGAGTCAGTACCGGCTCACGGCCCACCTGGGTCTGGCCCTGCTGATCTACGCGTACCTGCTATGGCTGCTGTTCGATTTGCTTTTCCCGCCGTCACAACGCCTGGATTCATCAACGGCCGGTACAGGAAAAGCAGCGCCTTACCTGCTGGCACTGGTAGCAATCACCATCGTATCCGGTGGTTTCGTAGCCGGCCTGAAGGCCGGGCTGGCATACAATACGTTTCCTAAAATGGGCGACCAGTGGTTGCCGCCAGCCGGCTGGATGCTGCAACCCGGCTGGCGAAATCTGTTTGAGAATATCGCCACCGTGCAGTTCGATCATCGCCTGCTGGCGACGCTGACCTTTGTCTGCATCGCGATATTCTGGAACTACGCAAGAACCCGTGTCTTGTCACGCAGCGCGCGAACCGGTGTTCACCTGTTGTTACTGACGGCTGTCGCCCAGGTCAGCCTGGGTATCTCCACGCTGTTACTGCATGTACCGGTCGCGCTGGCCGTCACGCATCAGGGCGGCGCCCTGACGCTGCTGAGTGTCACCCTGTTTGTACATCACCGCTTGCGCAACACTTAACCCGCAGACAACAAAAAGCCCGGCAAAACCGGGCTTCATGGTAATAACTTTCCGCTGAAAATTTATTTCAAGCTGGAAAAGTATGCGGCCAGATTGTCGATATCAGCATCACTCAGTGGCTTGGCTATCGGCGACATCATCGGATCAGACCGGCTGCCATCACGAAAAGCTTTTATCTGCTTGACCATGTAGGCATCCTGCTGTCCGGCCAGATTCGGCCACAGCGGGTTAGCGCTGACACCTGCGGCGCCGTGACAAGCGGCACAGGGAGCCGACTTCGCCTTGCCGGCAGCAGCGTCGCCAGCCATGCTGATATTGGCGGTTACCAGCAGCAGGCTGGCCATGGTGCTTACAATAACTTTCTTCATCAATTTTCTCCGTAATAATTCAGGGCCCAGAAACCGGTGCTATTTTCGCAGACTGTGCCAGATCTGTAAATTGACCGGGATAAAATTTATTACCCTTATGCAATCAACATGTTACGATGACACGCGGGTGTCTGAACCAGCCTGAGTCCTTGCAGTTTTTCCAGACCGGCGTAGTTTGGACCCTGGCAGCCCAAATCCTGTTGCCTGTTTCAGGCAGCCATGCAGAGTATCAGGACAGCAATATGGATATTGAAGCCAGCCTTAATGCCCCCTCATGCCGGACTTCGGTAATATGAGCGCTGTGCCAGCCGACGCCAGAGCGCTGATAAGTGACACCGTTGAAGTGGCTTCGCTGCCTTCCGTGGTCATGAAGGCCGTGGAACTGCTCAATGACCCCAACACCTCGGCATCAGAAATTGGCCAGATCATCAGCCAGGATCCGGCGCTGAGCGTGAGACTCCTGAAAATAGTCAACAGCGCTTTCTTCGGTTTCCCCTCACGCATTGAAACCATATCCCGCGCCATCACTATAGTAGGCACACTGGAACTGACCGACCTGATTCTCGGCGCAAGCGCCATTCGCACTTTCGAAAAAATACCCAACCAGCTTGTGAATATGGAAACATTCTGGGAACACAGCCTGTACGCGGGCGTCGTTGCGAGAATTCTTGCCCGCTACCTGCGCGCGCCAAACACTGAACGCTGTTTTGTCATGGGGCTGTTGCACGATGTCGGAGCACTGATCCTGTATCGGCAACAACCGGAGCGGTCGCGGCAGGCACTGGAACTCACCATTGAACAGTCAATGCCGCTGCACATTGCAGAACGTGAAATTTTCAGCTTTGATCACGGCGAAGTGGGTGCAGAGTTGATGTACGCCTGGAAGCTGCCGGGAAGTTTTATCGAAGTTGCCCGGCACCACCACCAGCCTTCGGCTGCCGAACGCTATCGCCTGGAGACAGCCGTCATTCACCTGGCTGATGTCATTACCAGCATGGCACATGGCACCATCACCAGCAACAAACAGCTAACGCCACTGGAACCCGGCGCCTGGGAGCTGACCGGACTGTCGGTAGACGTCATGGAACCGGTTGTCGCAGAAGCTGACGCCCAGTTCGAGGAAGCGCGCGCAGCCATACTGGTGGGCATGAAAGCGGCCTGAACTAATTAGCCCGCTATCCCAGCAGGTCACGAACCTTTTCAAGTTTAGCGCGCACTTCACCGGCCAGCTGCTCAACCCCGTTTTTCTCGACCAGACCCATCACCGCAATGGGGTCCATAAAGGCAACCGTAATGGCGCCGTTGTCCTCCTCCCGGACCACCACGTTACAGGGCAGCAACAGGCCGATGTCGGGATCGGCGTTGATCGCCTGATTCGCCAGCCCGGGATTGCAGGCGCCCAGAATCGTGTAAGGCTTGCGGTCTACATCTATCTTTTTCTTCAGGGTTGCCTTGACATCGATTTCCGTCAGCACGCCAAAGCCCTCTGATTTCAGGGCTTCCGTAACCTTGTCAATGGCCTCGTCAAAGCCACAGGACACCTGAACACTGAATCCGTACATCGCTGTTCTCCCGTTTAAGTCAGGTGCGGAATTGTACTCGATCCGGTGGATGTCTGTAGAGTGGCAATCACGTACGATAGGCGCATGGGCGACAAAAAATCCCGTTACTGGCAAGACCCGCTGTTTTATGTGGCAATCGGCGTGGCATTGCTCTACTGGGGTGTGCTCTACGCGGTCACTCAACCCGAACCCGATCCTGCCTGGCCGCTGCGTGACCCGTTACGCTTTGTCTACCCCGCCCTGCTCTACCCCATTATTGAAGAGCTGGTTTTTCGGGGTTATATCCAGGATCTTGCCCAGCGGCGCCTGACAGCCTGGCAGCTCGGGCCACTCAGTCATGCCAACATACTGACCAGCCTGCTATTCACTGCACTGCACTTTATTAATCACCCGCCCCTGTGGGCGGCTGCAGTCTTTGTCCCGTCCCTGCTGTTCGGATTCTTCAAGGATCGCAGTGGACGCCTGGGGGCGTCGATTGTGTTGCATGTTTTCTATAACAGCGGTTACTTCTGGCTGTTTACCCATTAAAAAAGGAGCCTGAAGGCTCCTTTTCTCTGTACTTCCCTGTACCCTGGTCGACGGCTACAATTTGCCCAGCGGCCGGGTGAAGGTATAAGCGGCCGGTTCTGCAACCAGCGTGGTCGCCGATTCACCCACATTGCCCCCCAGCGCGCTGAACGGCAGTGTAATCAGAAATGTAACGGTGGTCACCACCGTGCTGACCAGCATGAACGGCCGCATCAGGAATGCATCGGCCATCATCATGCCACCTGTCGGCTCTTCACTGTCAACCATATAATAGCCACCATAAGACGTCGCACTGGCTGTCGTCGGCAAGCTCAGTGATGTCATGGTCAACACGCAAACCATAAGATAGCTGGCCAGTTTTTTAGTAATTTTCTGCATGATCAGTGTCTCCTGTTGAGCAGGCCCCGGTCGGGTATATCAAGTATAGGTTAACCGGGCAGGAAATTTGGATTATGGTGCACCATATCCGCCGCATCCCGCATCTTTGGGTTTTATCGGCATTTTCACAGGAAATTTAATGACTTCAGTCACAAATTGACCTCTCCAGACATCATGCCCAACACAGTTGTCTGACCATATCACCATGATTTAAATTAAATTTCTCATACGGTGAATTACACAGTTGCTGATTGCCGGCTACTGGTCCGTCAGACACCTGAGCGCTTCCCGGTACTTGTCTGCAGTCTGGCGAATAATACGATCGGGCAGCGATGGTCCCGGCGGGTTTTTATCCCAATCCAGGGTTTCCAGGTAATCACGCACGAACTGCTTGTCAAAACCGGGTGGACTGATACCCACCCGGTATTCGTCCTGTGGCCAGAAGCGGGATGAATCCGGCGTCAGCGCCTCATCGATCAGCACCAGCTCATGGTTCCCGTTCAGCCCAAACTCGAACTTGGTATCAGCGATGATGATACCGCGCTGTTTCGCGTAGCCGGCCGCCTCGGTATAAAGCTGCAGGCTGATGTCGCGCACCCGGGCTGCGATATCCGGACCCAGCAGGGATTCCGTACGCCGGTAATCGACATTTTCATCGTGCCCGCCTGCCTCGGCCTTGGTGGAAGGGGTATAGATGGCTTCCGGCAGCCGCTCGGCCAGCTGCAGCCCGCCGGGTAGCTGAATACCGCACACGGATCCGCTCGCCTGGTAATCCTTCCAGCCGGAGCCAATCAGGTATCCACGAACAATGGCTTCCACGGGTAATGCGTTCAGTTTGCGCACGATGATGGCGCGCCCCTCTACCTGCGCGCGTTCCTGCGCATCCGGCAATACCGTTTCCAGCGCTATATCCGCCAGGTGGTTTGGCACCAGATGGCGGGTCCTCTCAAACCAGAAATTGGCGACCGCCGTGAGCACAGCGCCCTTGCCGGGGATCGGGTCCGGCAACACCACGTCAAATGCCGACAGCCGATCGGTGGTCACAATCAACAGGTAATCATCGCCGACAGCATAGATATCGCGCACCTTGCCACGCGCCAGCAAGGGCAGGCTTTTCAATCGGGACTCGTACAGTACATCCAGCATAGCGCTCTCCCCAGGAGAGCGCGCATTGTACCGGCGACGCAGGAGCACTGCGAACAGAACCGGGCCTGCCGGCGGTGCCGGGCAAACTGGCGGACGCCTGAAGCGGTGGTACAATGCGCGTTTCCTCAACCCCGGGGGCAGGTTATGGGATCCAGGAAAGTCGGCCTGGTAATGGGCAGCAACAGCGACTGGGACGTCATGCAGGCGGCGGCGGAACAGCTGGAAAATTTTGCGGTGGATTTCGAGGCTCGGGTTGTCTCGGCGCACCGTACACCCGACCTGCTGTTCGAATACGCCGCCAGCGCGCGTGAACGCGGCCTGGCCTGTATTATTGCCGGGGCGGGTGGCGCAGCACACCTGCCGGGCATGCTGGCGGCCAAGACCACTCTGCCGGTGCTGGGCGTGCCGGTTCCCTCGCAGCACCTGAAAGGCATGGATTCCCTGCTTTCCATTGTGCAGATGCCCAAAGGTGTACCCGTAGCTACCTTCGCCATCGGTAAGTCAGGTGCCGCCAATGCTGCGCTCTACGCGGTCAGCCTGCTGGCACTGAATGACGCTGAACTGGCCTCCAGACTCGAAGACTTCCGCGCCGACCAGACCGACATGGCGCTGCACATGGAACTGCCCTCGAAACCGTGATCCTTCCCGATTCCACCCTCGGCGTGCTGGGCGGCGGCCAGCTCGGGCGCATGTTCTGTGTCGCTGCACGCTGCATGGGTTACCGGGTGTGGGTACTTGACCCGGACCCGGGCAGCCCGGCCGGCAGTATCGCCGACCGCCACCTCAAGTCCGATTACCTGGACCATGCCGTACTTGAAGACATGGCCGAACACTGTGCCGCCATCACCACCGAATTTGAAAACGTACCCGCCGAGACACTGGAATTTCTGGAGTCCCGCACACCGGTCAGACCCGGCTCACGCGCCGTCGCCATTGCCCGCGACCGCATTCTCGAGAAAACCTTCATCCGTGAACAGGGACTGGCGACCGCGCCTTTCTTTGCCATTGAAAAAAGCGATGATCTGCATACAGCCTGTGCCGGGTTGAAGTTGCCGGCACTGCTTAAAACCGCCCAGCTCGGTTATGACGGCAAGGGTCAGTTCGCGGTAAACAACCCTGAAGACGCCCTCAGGGGTTTTCAACAACTGCGGGAAACACCCTGCGTGCTGGAAGAACGTGTCGACCTGGCGCAGGAAATCTCGGTCATACTGGCACGTGGTGTTGATGGCGATATCACCGTTTACCCGCTTGGCGAAAACGTGCACGTTAACGGAATACTGGATACCACCTGTGTTCCGGCGAACATTGATGCAAAGACAGCAGAACAGGCCGAGGCCATGGCCATCAGGCTCGCCGAAACGATGCAGTACTGTGGCGTACTGGCGATTGAATTCTTCCTGACGCGCGGCGGTGAACTGCTGATCAATGAAATGGCGCCACGCCCGCATAACAGCGGACACTACACACTGGATGCAACACTCACTTCGCAGTTCGAGCAACAGGTACGCACCCTGTGCGGCCTGGTGCCGGGCTCAACCGAACTGCTGTCTCCCGTGGTCATGGTGAATATTCTCGGCGATCTGTGGAAACACGGCACACCGCACTGGGAACGCTTGTTCAGGCATCCCCAGGCAAAACTTCACCTGTATGGAAAACACCACGCACGGCCCGGCCGCAAGATGGGACACTACAACTGTCTGGCAGAAGACCTTTCTCACGCCAGCGGTATTGCACAGGAAATTCGCGCCGCGCTTGCGCAATCCTAAAGGGTGGGCAGATCAAGTATCTGTGCCGAATCCTCGCACACAAAATCCCTGAAGCTTTGTGCAACAGCAGACAGACGCTTCCCGGTACGATGCATGATGTACCAGTTACGGACGATAGGCAGTTCGTTCACATCCAGTATCACCAGCCGCTTCAGCGCCAGTTCCATCTCGAGCGTATGCAGTGACAGCAGCCCCAGTCCCAGCCCGGCCTCAACGCCCTGCTTGATGGACTCGGAACTGCTCATTTCCATCGTCGACGACAGCGACAGGCCGTGTTCGACAAAGAAACGCTCCGTGGCCGAGCGAGTGCCGGAACCTTTTTCACGAATCAGGAAAGTCTCCTGCTGCAAACGTTGCAGGGGTATCTTCCTTTGGCCGGCCAGCGGATGCGAGGGCGGCGCAATGGCTACCAGTGGATTCTCCATGAATATGGTCGCCACCAGGTCCATAGTATCCGGCGGCTTGCCCATCACCACCAGGTCGGTGTCATTGTCCGACAGGGCGCGCAGCAAGCCTTCGCGGTTGGTTACATCCAGACTGACCTGGACACCGGGATAACGGCGGCAGAATTCCGCCAGCAGCTGGGGCACAAAATAGTTCGCGGTACTGGCGACCGCAATGTGCAGCCTGCCCCGCTCCAGCCCCTGCATTTCCTCGAAGACCAGGCTGGCCTCTTCCAGCGTGCCCAGTATGGAACGCGCATAACGCTTCATTTCCTGGCCTGCCTCGGTAAGGAAAATCCGCTTTCCCACCTGCTCAAACAGGGGCAGTCCGGCGGCTTCTTCCAGCTGCCTGACCTGCATGGACACGGCAGGCTGGGTGAGGTGCAGCTCCTCGGCGGCCCGGGTAAAACTGAGGCGCCGCGCCACGGCCTCGAAAATGGTCAGCTGGCGAAGGGTAAGATTCATAAGCTAAAACCTTATGATTCATTACAAATGAATAATTAATGCTTATTCTAACCCTTCAGATAGCAACCCGCCAGCTAACCGGACAATGTCCGTGCAGACACCTGTTCAAATACCCTGGTGTGGTCAACAACCATCAAGGCTCGCTCATTCAATGCCTGCTCCAGACATATCATCCGGTTTTGCTTACCGAAGTCTAGCGGGGGTCAAGGCGTGTAACAGTTCCAGCATCATTTCTGGGCCGGCGTTCCTCCATAAGTTCCAGCGCCCGGAAAAATTCACCTTGCAGACGCCGCATCGCATCCCGGCCTTTTTGCTGGCAATAGATGCAGGTATAAGCCACTGGTGCGCGCAGGTCTTCGCGTTCCCCGGAGTGAAAATCACGCCACACCAGCTCGATGAGCCGTGGCCCCAGACCGTCGACAAAAATGATTTCCTCTCTGTCTATAACGGCCAGGTACTGCATGGTGCGGATGGGTATGAACAGGCTTTCTCTTTTGCTGCGAGAAAAAAGCAACAGGATCTTTTTATAGTGCTCAGCCGGCAGATGGCGCGTCTCACGCCCGATTTCG
>VAPD01013076.1_pt1 | contig 15338 bp, 16 predicted proteins | sample 3393901 | NCBI WGS metagenome assembly VAPD01 (sample SAMN08290435, study PRJNA428436) | hydrothermal vent metagenome | isolation source: Deep-sea hydrothermal vent chimney | place: Atlantic Ocean: South-mid Altantic Ridge | depth 3034 m m | reverse complement strand
TTACGATGGTTAAGCCAAACAAAAACAGAATGGTAAGAGCACCGCGACGTAATTTAACAGCTTCGCCGTCGGCCGAGGGAGTGCCTTGCGGGACAAGGAAATTCATCAGTATTGCCGGAACCACAAAGTTGATCACGGACGGTATGAACAGCAGGAAGAATGCCTGGAAATCGACCAGGCCTTTTTGCCACACCATCAACGTGGTCAGGTCACCAAACGGGCTGAAGGCGCCTCCCGCATTGGCGGCTACGACTATATTGATAGAGGCCAGGCCAACAAACCTGTCATTACCCTTGCCGACCGCCAGGACAACAGCACACATCACAAGGGCTGTGGTCAGGTTGTCGATGAAAGGAGACAGGAAGAAGGACAGGATGCCTGTAATCCAGAATAACAGGCGGTAACTGCATCCTTTTCTTATAAGCCAGCTGCGCAACGCCTCGAAAACCTGGCGCTCATCCATGGCATTGACATAGGTCATCGCTGCCAGCAGAAACAGGAACAACTCGGAAAATTCCAGCAGGGTGCTGCGAAATGCGGCTTCAGCGGCCTGTGTGAGTCCCTGCGTATGGTACTGCCAGGCAATCAATCCCCAGATCGCTCCGGCAGCGAGTATTACCGGCTTGGATTTGCGCAGATGTGTGAATTCCTCTGACATGACCAGCAGGTAGGCCAGGGTAAACAGGGTCAGTGCGGTATAGCCAGTGCGGTGTTGGGTAAGGTCAATCCATTCTGTATGCAGTGCTGCTGCCTGGCTGCCGGCCGGTAGCAGTATAACCAGGAAGGCGATCAGGAAGGGTTTGAGCACCGCTGGCAGTCTGGGATGTCGCACAATTCAGATAGTCCGTTGAGTTCCTGGGCGTACGATAACAGGCCGCCAGCATAGCGTATACTTGCGACTGTCGACGGAATCCCGGAGGAACGCTGCCTGTTATGGCGAGAGTAAAAATCTACAGTACCGGGCGTTGCCCGTTGTGTGACAAAAAGAAAAAATTACCGAGTAAATGGCACATTCCTTTTCAGGAGGTGCGCGTCGATCAGGATCGGAGCGGCCTGATCGAGATGGCCAGGCTCACCAGGGGTGCGCGCAGCGTTCCGCAGATTGCGATTGACGGGAAATGGATCGGAGGCCTGGTGGAACTCACCGAGCTGCATATGGACGACAAGCTCGATGAGCTGGTGGTCGATGACTAGGCCTGGTCGTCCACCACGGTATTCAGGATTTCCTGGTGTTCGGGGGAAATATCGATAATCTGAAACCCGGTCCAGTAAGAGCCGGAACCGTTGGCATCGTCGCACCACAGGCTTTCGGCGCCGATCAGGATTTCCACCCTGTTGTCCCCCTGCATAAGGGGAATCCGCATCTGGCAAACAGTTCCGCAGGCGATCCCGTCCGGGCTGACGGCCATCAACCCGTCGCTTGACAGGTTCACCAGTTCTCCAAGGACATTGCCACTGTGTGCATCCAGGATTTGTGGGTGCTCGGGAATCGTCATGCGATTTTTTCTCCGTTGTTCCGAGTGTGCCGGATTAGTTGTGCTGTTCATCGCTGTTTCTCCAAAATCAGTTTGCTTCGGCCAGTGCTATGCGGCACGGTCCAGCATGCGGTGGATGGCATTCATCGCCCGATCGACGAAAGGTTTATTTTCAGCCTGGACGATGCGGACGTTGCCATTAAGTATGCAGTCCGCCAGATCCTGCATGGATACGACAGAAGCTTTCACGCCCAGCTGATCCACAAACATGAATTTTCCGGTAACCGTACTGCGCCAGGACAGTTTGGCCCGTTTCGCGGACTGGCCAGGTTCCGTGAATTCAAACCAGGTACCAAAGGGAATGGTTTTCAGCTCCTCGATCTGTGCCTGCTGTTCGGGCGTGAGGGCGGTCTCTGTTTCAGGTTCATCCGTAACCGGTTCTGCCTCGACTACAGGCTGTTCGACAGGGGCCGGTTGTTCATCGGCGGCAACAATCTTCTCCAGGAACTGGTTCTGCGCCTCGAACAAGGTGCCGATCAGTTTCTCCTTGTCAGTTTGCTGCAATGTCTTTGTGGCGCTGCGCAATTCGTCCTGCAGTCCGCCCAGGCTTGCCTGCCGTTGAGACTGGTCGATTGCGCTGACGGGCGGTAACACGGAGTCGACGATGCGCGCCGCGAGTGCGGTGGCATTTTGCCAGTCTTCACTCTCGTCGCGCAGGTCAGTACGAAGCAGAATAAAAGTAAGCTTGTCAGCCCAGATGCGCTGCAGAAACTCGCGGGTAGACTCCGGCACAGGCTTGCCCTGGTACAGGATACGAACTTCCTGCTGAGCGCGTTTACGCGCTGCCTGAAGTTTTTCCTGTCCGTTGGCGGCCTCGGTAGTGCGTTGTTCGATCAGGTCTGCACGATGGTCGAGCTCACTCACTGATTTGGTGAAATCCTCGAGCAGGGTGTCGAAGATACTGACATCTTCCTTGAAGTCCAGCAGCACCTTGTCGACGATCTCCTTCATTTTCGGGAAAATACCGCGGTCTACCTGGTTTTCCTCAACCCAGCGAATACCTGCCGATGTCATGTCGTTCAGCAATCGGCGCGCGGAGTGGTGTGTGTGAGTGAAGAAATTCCGATCGACAACGGCGACCTTGAGTAAAGGGGTGTGCAAGCGGCTGAGCAGGGCCTTGACGACGTTCGGCAGATCCTGTTCCTTGAGCATGTACTCGAACAGCATCCCGACCAGTTCTATTACATTGGCATCTGCGGCCGGAAGTTTGCGTCGATCGACAGCACCGAATATCTTTTCGCGTTCTTCGGCAAGCGTATTCTGCAGGCGGTCGATCAGGCCCTGGTCTATTTCGATGTTTTCAATGAATTCACTACTGGACAGCCCTGCCGATCCCGACTGGACCCGGGACTGCAGACTGCTGATCTGACTCACCAGGCCGGAACCACCACCTGCGCCACCCGAGGCAGTGTTCCCGCCGGCATCCGCGTATCCGCCGCCTGCGCCCCCACCCATGTTACCGCCGCCAGCAGGGCCGCCTCCGGCGTATCCACCACCTGAACGGATCGGGGAGACATTGCCTGTTCCACCGTGTCTCGTCGATGCACCGGTGCTGCGCCCGGCCATGAGTTCGCAGATACGTCCGAATAATTCATCGCCCAGTTCTGACGGGGTTTGCTGGTCTGACGCCCCGTCCATGTCTGTACCCACGGCCGGGTATTCATTGGCGGCTTCATCATCAGAGACGAACTGCTCAATGATCTCGACACCGCCGGGCTGTTTCCGGACTTCGTATTTCAGGTTTGGCAGGATACCTTCCTGTATCAGGCGTTTGTTGAACTCATCGAAAATAGCATCGGCATGGGTCAGTACATACTTGTCAAACAGTGCGATGAAAACCAGGCGAATCTTGTTTTCCAGTTCCAGCTGTTCGACCGCGTGTTGATAGGCGCAGCCCAGCCATGCGGGCCCACCGGGAATTTCGTTTTCCTGGATGGCATTACCACCATTGACTACGGTGAGACGTTGTTTGAGCGCAAAGACACGGTCCATGATGCGGCTGGCCAGTTTGCTGGCCGCATTCTGTGTTGCCACCGAAGTTTCAAGTTCGTCGGTGTCGATCAGGGACAAACTGGAGAGGCCGGTATCTTCCTGGGCCGGTGGGTCCTGTTGATCCGGTTTGCCGGGGAACTCCAGAAAGCTCCGCTTCAGTTCGCTGTAGAAATGCTGCTCGATAATACTGCGTTTTTTGCGAACCTCGCTCATGGCCTCGAAAAACAGGGATTGCGCCATGTTGTTTTCTGCTTTTTCGGCAAAATCAAGTAGTGCCACGTCAGCATTTTCGAACATGCGATCCACAAGTGGGCGCAAATGGCTGAATTCCATTTCCAGACAGCCATCCAGCAGTTTCTTGAATTGTGGTGCGATTGCCATTCCTTATTCTCCATTCCGGTGCGGCAGCTGTAATACGGTTAAATCTTCAACAGCTAGCGGCAGCCTGTATTTCTCTCTTAAGCAGAACTGTTGTCTTTGTCCGGGTCGGCAAGGCAACAAAACGCATGAAGTTTGATTAAATAATAAAACAGTAATACACTGAAATACGAATATATGAGCCTGGTGCAATACCAGATACGCAAGTGCCTGATTGACGGGGAGTTGACAGTGATCAATGCACAGGGATTTTGTTACCGGGTAGTGTCCGGTGGTGGGACACCGAAATTAAAATGACGGGATGGTTCGAATGAAACTGTGCGGGAATTGCCGAAAAAAACCGTGGCCCTATGCCATAGCCGTGTTCATAGCGGTTTTCGTGGCTTTCGTGACCTGGTGGACACTCGCCGCTGCAGGTTTTACACCACAGGCAAATCGCTGGTGGACGGGCATAGCGTTTCTGGTTGCTGCTGGCGTGCTGCTCGGTTATATGGTGTCGTGCATGCGGCGTCATTGCGCTGAGGATCGGCACCGGCACGAGGCCTGAGCTTCGGATAATCCCTCCGGGTGCAAGGTGTTACCCTGGAATAGCTACTGCTGCCTGGCAACCCCTCTTTCGTAAAGCATTATCCGTACAGCCAGCAGGGGTACACGGTTCGCGACCGGGATCCCGAAAAAATTTAATTAAAGTTCTTGCATATATTCGCATATTCTGAAATACTCTCACTCGTACTTTACAGGATTTACGGTTTATTCATTCACGATCAGAGAGAGTCATCATGAAAAAAATTGCAACTTTTATCGCTGCTGCCAGTATCGCGGCAGTTTCCGGTTCCGCCAGCGCCTGGTGGGGCAACGACAATGGTTATGGTAACAACAGCTGGAACGGCAACGGTGTTTCCGATGGTGCCGCTGACGGCGATTTCGACGGTGGTTTCAGCATGAGCTTCAGTGGCCAAGGTCGCGGACGCGGTAACGGTAATGGTAGCGGTAACGGTAACGGCTATGGCAATAGCTATAACCGTTACAACAATGGTTACGGCTATGCACCGGCTCCCTATCAGGCCGCTCCTGCCATGAACGAAGAGCAGGCCAAGGCGCAGAAAGAAGCGTTTGAAGCCCGGCAGAAAGCACAGGCTGACTACTTCAAGCAGATGGAAGAGCAGCGCAACGCCATGCAGAAGTCCATGGACGAGCATCGCAATGCCATGCAGAAGTCGCATGAAGAAATGATGAAGAGTCGCCAGGCCATGTGGGACAACCGCTACGGCGTAGCTGCTGCTCCTGTTCCTGCGACGACTGCCAAGTAAGCGATCGGCGAGTCACTTTTTTAACAAATCTGTAATTATCTTATACAACGAGGGTATTGATATGAACTTCAAGAAAACTGTTTTTGCAGCAATGCTTGCCGGTGCTACTGCACTGTCCATGAGCTCCGCACAGGCGTGGTGGGGTCCTTTCGGTAACAACAACGGTTATGGTAACAATGGCTGGAACAACAACGGCTTCGGTGACGGCATGGGCGATATGTTCGGCGATGGCGACTTCAGCATGAACTTCAGCGCTCGCGGTAACGGTCGCGGCTATGGTCGTGGCAATGGTCGTGGCAATGGCAATAACTACAACCGTTACAGCAACGGCTACGGTTATACTCCTTATGGCTACGGTGCTCCTTACGGTGTCCCTTATGGCGCGTATCCTGCTCCGCAGGCTCCGGTTGCTCCTCAGGCGCCTGTTGCCAAGTAAGAATCCGGTTTATACCGGTGTCAGGAAAGGGGGCTCTTTGAGCCCCCTTTTTTAATGCTGAATGAATATGGTGCGGGTTTATCCGCGCGGTGTATCTTCCAGATTGGTTTGACAGAGCACAGAACGCATACTGCCTATCAGTTCCAGTAGCGCTTCGTTGCGCACCCGGTAATAAATGCGATTGGCCTCCTTGCGGGATACCAGAATGCGCTTGTTGCGCAACTGGTCAAGATGCTGAGACATGTTGCTCTGTGTTGTGCCGATCTGCCGGGCGAGATCACCGACCGTGATCTCGTCTTCACCCAGGGCACACAGGATGCGCCAGCGCAAGGGGTGGCCCATTGCTTTAAGCGCGTCAGCTGTCAGTACAGCGTCTTCAGGTGAAACAGGCTCGTTATTCTCGTCGTTCATTTAACAGTTCCTGAAAATACAGTGAGTCAGTCGTCGCTGTCTTCATGTCGAAAACCGGTCATGTTTTTCGCGATACAGAGTATATCCGTAATAGTACCGCATTCATCACTCATGGCGGTACGCGAGAACAGGATAGGTACCCGGGTTCCGTTCCGGGTGATAAAGCGGGCCTCGATACTGCTCAGGGTACCGATTCGTATCAGTGCTTCAAGCCATGTCCCCATAAAGGCGTGGGCCTGTTCCGGCTCGGATTCTTCAAAGACGTCGCCGATATTGAGGCCAATCAGGCCGTGTTCGTCGTAGCCGAGCATTCTACAGGCAGCCGGATTTGCAGACTTTATATTCCCGGTCGGCTCCAGAACCAGCAGGGCCTCTCCCATGGTATCGATTATGCCCCGCAGGTACTGGTTGGCAGTGTGCAATTCTGCTGTACGGGCGGCAACCTGTTCCTCAAGCTGCCGGTTCAGATCGCGCTCTTTTTCAATAAGACGGAAATAGGTGCTGATTTTATTGATGAGCTGATTGTCGTCTATCGGCTTGAGCAGGTAGTCCACAGCACCCACGTCATACCCTTTCTGCTGGAACTCATCGGTCTTGAAAGCGGCGGTCAGGAATATAATGGGGATATCGCGGGTTTTTTTGCGGATCTTCAGCATGGAGGCGGTCTGGAAACCATCGATCTCCGGCATCTGGATATCGAGTACTATCAGGTCGATATCTGCGTCACCCAGCGCGATGTCCAGTGCCTGCTGACCAGATGCCGCTTCCAGCACTTCGACATCCATATGCTCCCTGACCAGGGTGCGCAGGGTAAACAGGTTATGCTGGGTGTCATCTACAATCAGCAGCGTGAACCCGCTGTAGCGTTTCATGCCGGCTTCTGTTGGCCGCGGGTCCGGCTATGCCTGTTCCCGGATCGCAGATGCTGGTCCAGTATCAGTTTAAGGTCTCCCGCCGCAACCGGCTTGGACAGGTAATCGTTGGCACCGATGGCCATTGCCTTGTCCCGGTCTTCGTCCGCTGCCCTGGCGGTGAGTACAATAACAGGCAGCTTCTCCAGGGCGGTATCTGCCCGTATTGCGCGGATAGCGTCATAGCCATCCATTTCCGGCATCATCAAATCCATCAATACAAGATCGAAACTTTCATCATCGTGCTGCAGTGCCTCCAGCGCCTCGTAGCCATTGCCCGCGGCGAGAACCTCGATCTCCCAGCGCTCGAGCAGGGGGGTGAGCGCCAGCAGATTACGCAAATCGTCGTCGACAACCAGTACCCGTTTGCCACCGTAATGGGCTTCGGGTATTGCCTCTGCATCATCCGCAGTGCCCATCTGTGCTCCTGTCGTTACCGACGAGCCGGTTTTACCCCGGGTGGTATGTTGATCAAGCGCCAGCGGTAGCAGCAGGGCGAACGTCGATCCTTTGCCCTCATTGCTCTTTATATCGATACGGGCATCGATCAACTGTGCGAGCTCGCGGCTGATAGTGAGACCCAGTCCGGTTCCACCATAGCGCCGGCTGGTGGACCCGTCTACCTGCTTGAAGGCCTCGAAGACCAGTGCCTGCTTGTCGTCCGGGATGCCTATGCCGGAGTCGCTGACGCTGAGCGTCAGCGGGCGGCTGACGGCATCTGTGCCGGTATTGCGGGCAAGTCGCAGTGTGGCGCCCCCCCGTTCGGTGAATTTGAGCGCATTGGAGAGGAAATTGGTTGTTATCTGGCGCAGTTTTTCACCGTCGGTCATGATTGACGGAGGTACATTTTCGTCAATTTGCAACTCGAGTGTCAGACCTTTCTCCTCGAATTGCGGGCGCATGAGCTCGCTGAGTTCATTCAGTATATCCGCCAGACTGACATTTTCCGGATTAATCGCAACCTCACCGGCCTCGATCCTGGACAGGTCCAGAATCGTATCAATCAGCGCTCTGAGGTCCTTGCCGGCAGAGTGAATGACACGCGCCTGCTGGATCTGTTCGGAGGGCATATGTTCGCTGTTGCTGGCCAGCAGTTTCGACAACAGCAGAATCGAATTCAGCGGGGTACGCAGTTCGTGGCTGACATTGGCCAGGAATTCGGATTTGTAGCGGTTCGATGCCTCGAGCTCATCGGCATGAGTGCGCAAGGCGTGGGCATCTTGCACATGTTTTTCGCACAGACGGGTCAGGCTATTGCCGAGGTTGTGCAGCTCTTCGGGGCGTGGCCAGGAAAACCGCACAGCGCGTTCCTGTTCAAGTACCTGTGCAATCCCGCTCTTCAGATCCTGGCTCACGCCTTCCATGCGAATAGCGATGGCGCGTGCAACAACAATAATGACCAGCATCAGAATGGTAATGATACTGGCAACGCGAAATTCAAGCGTCCTGATAAATTCGGTAAGGGGGGACGGATCCACACTTCGCCCTACCCATAGCGGACCGGAGTCCTGGGTAGGGAAGAGGGGTAACCAGAAGACCTGCTGGCCGGCCTGTTCCCACAGCGCCAGTTCGCCCTTTGCAAACAGTTTCTCAAGCCCCGGGAAATCCCTGAAGGCCGTTGAGGTCGGTGCTGCATCTCTTCGGTAGGCGAGATATTCGCCATTATTCTGTACCCAGTAGATGCCATTATAGACATGCGCGAGTCCGCCGACGTCCAGGTTGAATACCACGACGCCCTGGAGCTCCGGTACCCCATCCCGCGTAGAGGGTGCAAGCAGTGGACTGATGAAGCTCAGAGTCATGAACCGGCTCAGGTCATTCGGGCCGGGTTCCAGCTGAAAACGGATCGGGCTGGTTAGTACCGCACCGGGTGACAGTCTCAGGCCGGAAGCAAGAAATTCCATACCGGGCAGGTCGGGCTGGTGATTCCCGGTTTTCAGGATGCCGGTTTCATGATCACGATCCAGCGAGAAGGAGACCTTGCCGTCCTTGTTTATAAAGATAACCTGTGTGATATCCAGCTGGTCAAACAGTACACGGTTGGCCCATTCGGTATATGCCGTACGTTCCCGGACAAGCCTGTCATCATCTGATTCATCATTCGAGGCCAGAGCGATTCCGGGTTCGGGCAACTTTGCGAACAGGCGTACCATCTCCTGCCGTCGCGTAATATGCTGGTCCAGGTCGTGGAAGTCAGTACGCAGCTTCTCCAGGTAAGCTTCGTGATAAAAAGATTCCAGCTTGTCGAAAACAAGCGGTACGGTGATCACGAAGGACACCAGTAAAGGTGTCAGTCCCAGCAGGAGCAGAAACAGGGTGATTTGGCTGCGTAGTTTCACGGGTAACGGATGAGTCAGTGATATTGGCCGGGGTTAGTGACACGCATGTTCAATGCTGGTAAACAGGCGTGCAGGGATTGCCCTGACGATTCGTTCAGCTGACACATCAGTAAATACCGTTCATACAAGCGTGAATGCATCTTAACATACCTGACATAAACGCCCGTGAGTCTCTCACCGGTCGCACGTAGTGGCGTGTTATCAACCTGCATTATGTACCGGAGGACTGTTTATAAAAGAAAAAGGCCGAAAAAGGCCTGACCATGAAGGATGTGCATACCTGGTTGCTGTTGCAAGAGAAGGAATTCCTGGCGGACATGCTTGTGGAAGCCGCTGACTACGATGAGCAGTTGAGTGGTAGCCTGATGTTGAAAGCTGCGGCTGCCAGAGGTGTGAATCTGGTGACCTAGAACTGGGCCTGTCGCCGACAACGGAGACTCATCTGGCGCACGGTGACCTTTATCCGGCCGATGCGCCGGACGGCGTGATCAATATCCAGGATCTGGTTTTATTGCAGAAGCTTCTATTGCCATAGAGATTTCAAAGAGTTCTGATTCAGCTTCAGTAGGCGTAAGTCAGCAGGCAGATGGTTGGGCTTAACAGGCTTCCAGAAGTTTGCCGGTACTTATGAGTCGTACCAGTGTGGCAAGCCCGGTTAACTCAAGAAAACTCGCCGGCGTGCGGCGTCCCTTCCTGGTCGTTCCGCGTCGCCTGATGATGTATTGGTAGCGACCGACAATTTTGCGAACACCTAGTAACTCGTCGCCCAGCGATGCTACCAATCGAGGAATTTCACCCAGGCTGCTGTGGTCACTGGCCACGAACTTCAGAACCTTGCCGTTAGCCATCCCCGCCAACGTGGCTTTGCAGTTGATAACGGGTTGCGGGCAGTGTAATCCACTGACATCCACGTAATGATCGTATTGCTTATGCTGAGTCATTATGGGTTCAGTCCTTCACGTTAATCGCGTATCCATGCGCGTTGGATTGCCCGCGATCTGTTCTAGGCCAGCGATGACTTGTGTCATTGACGGGATATGGATCGGCTGATTTTCCAGGATCTGAATCTGGATCAAGGACAGGAGATCAGTTAATTACGGCTTTTCTAAAGTTTACCGGCCTGGCCCCGATTACTTTGGTCAGGGAAACCGGCTTTCTACTTGCTAGCGGGCCGGGTGTCTATTGAAGTTGAAAAGTTATATGAGGGGTGATTGCTATGGCCGAATTTGATCAGGAACTCGATACGTCCGGACTGAACTGTCCGATGCCGGTAATGAAAACCAAGAAAACACTGAAGGGGCTTGAATCAGGACAGGTGTTGCACGTCATTGCGACGGATCCTGCCAGTGCCGAGGATATCCCGGATCTCCTGGATACTACCGGTGACAGTATGCTGGAAAGCAGCCAGGACGGCGGCAGTTACCACTTTTACATCAAGAAAGGGTAGGTCCCTGGCAGAGAACGAAAGGGCAGGAGGCGTTTTCTATCTGCTGCGTCTGTTCGTATTGCATTGCAGTAGGGGGTCTATAGCCAGGCGTTACTGCGATGTTCCTCGAGCAGCTTGACGAACCCCTGATAGTCAGCGAGCGTAACCCCTTCAATCAGGTTCTCCATCCCCCGTGCTTTTACGTCTGCCTGTATGGCGTAAACCGTATGTGTTTCCAGCGCTTTCTCGACCAGATGCGATTTGCTGGTGCCGGATGCAGCGGCGTATACGCCGTCTTCCAGCAGCAGTATGACATCGCCCTCCCGTACGAAACGCAGGCAGCTTTCCAGCGTGGTATTGGCGTAGGGGGATTTATTGACGGTATGTAACATGGATGTGTGCCCTATAGTGACATGATGCTATCTTGTACGGCCATCATTCTGGCGATGGTTTCGCTGTTGGTTATTTTTGCCTTGACCGGTTCTTCGGTGTCTTCATCTTCGCCAATATAGACCATGTCGTCTTCTGACAGGTTGCGATCGGCCAGTGACTGCTGATCGGCATAAACCTGCGTGACTTCAAAGTCGGTCAGGGCGCCCAGGGAGGCCATAAACCCCTTGATTCCGAGTTCGCCGGTGTCCTGCCCGCCTTTCAGGGCGAGCACGCCGTCATCGATGAAGACAACCGACAGATCCATGCCATAGCTGGCGACGATGAACATGACTTCGATCGCTTCCTGGACATAAATAGTGCCGTGGGGCGCTTTGCGTACGGTGATCATTACTTTCTTGGGTGCTTCAGGCATGATCGTTTTCCTTTTAGTCGCCGAATACTACCAGGCGGTCCGATTCTATGGTCATTTTGGCCAGCTGGCCCAGGCCGGAAATGCGGGTATTGGGTACCAGCAGTTCATCGACAATGCCGCGGCGCTTTGCGGCGGCGATGCAGACAACAATGTCGACACCCGACTCGCCCAGTTCCGCCCAGCGATTGGCAATATGCCGGTCACCCTGCGGCGGGTCCATATGCCTGTTCACGTTATAGACACCATCGTCGTAGAAAAATACGCCGCGGATTTCGTGGCCGCTCGCCAGTGTCGCCTGGATCAGCTGGTAGGCGCTGTCCGATGCCTGATGATTGTAGGGGCCTTCAAGAATCAGGATTGTCAGTTTCATTTGTTGGTTCGCTATCCTTCAGGAGCAATAGGGGCGGTGCCAGACGTGTTTTCTGCGTTGTTTATTCCATTAAAGCAAGGTGTTGACTCGCCGATAAATGAGCCTGTGCCGGTAATTCAGATCTGCTGCTTCAAGCTTAGCGTGTGGTGTGGCCGAAAACTTTAGTGGTGCGGCGAAGCAACGTCCTGTTTAATAACTGGGGTTTGGTATGGAATTGGAAATTCAGAATCAGCTTTTGGCTTATGTTTTTGGAGTTGCGGTTATTCTGGGAGCGGTAGTCAATAAAACCAACTTCTGTACCATGGGGGCAGTATCGGACTGGGTGAATATGGGCAAGACTGGCCGGTTGTGGGCCTGGTTTTCTGCTATTGCCGTGGCGATGATTGGTGTTTCGTTGTTTGAGATGCTTAGTGTAGCGAGTGTTGATGCAACACTGCCCCCTTATCGAAGCGCTCAGTTTGCCTGGTCGCGCTATATCCTCGGCGGATTTATCTTCGGTATCGGTATGACCCTGGCCGGTGGTTGCGGTAACAAGACGCTGGTCAATATCGGTGGTGGCAATCTGAAGTCGCTGATGGTGCTGGTTATCACGGGCTTTATGGCGTACCTGATGACCAAGACCAGTTTCTACGAACAGTTTTTCTATAGCTGGGTCAGTGCCTCGACTGTTGACCTCAGCGAGTACGGAATGTCCAGTCAGGCCCTGCCGGATATGTTGAGCACGTTATTCGGTACAGGTAATGCGTCTACCCTGGGTTCTGTGCTCGGGTTTGTTATAGCGGCTGTCTTGTTGTTCTTTGCCTTTCGCAGCAAGCATTTCCTGAAAAATACCAATAATGTCATCGCGGCTGTTGTCGTTGGCCTGGCCATTACAGCCGGCTGGTACCTGACGGGTGGTCCGCTCGGGCAGGGGGTCATCGAGGCGGTGGACTGGATGGACGATAAACCGCTGGGCGTGGGAGTGCAGTCGTATACCTTCATTAACCCGATGGGTGAAACCCTGTATTACATGTTTGACCCGACGAATCTTTTGCGCGTTACCTTTGGCGTGGTAGCGGTGGCAGGCGTGATTGCCGGTTCGCTGGGATACGCCCTGGTTGCAAAAAAATTCAGCATGGTCTGGTTTAAATCGGCGGTGGACTTTGCCAAGCACATTGTCGGCGCGATTTTGATGGGCATTGGTGGTGTTCTTGCGATGGGCTGCACTATCGGACAGGGCATTAGCGGCACCTCGACACTGGCATTAGGATCCTTCCTGGTGCTGGGCAGTATCATTTTCGGTAGTGCGCTGACAATGAAAGTTCAGTACTACCAGATGGTGTACGACGATGAAGCCACTTTCATGGCGGCCTTCCTGAGCTCTCTGGTGGATATGCATGTATTGCCGGATAGTTTGCGCCGCCTGGAGCAACCGTAAAATTTAAACGGCGGCTTTCTCCCGCCGATCAGCCAGTCACATGAAGGCTACACCCGCAGTGCGTATATAACCAAATGCTAAAGGACAGGAGTGGGTCGTTCTTTCTCGTTTAGTGGGGGGCTTATATTAGTCGCTACGAAACGAGCATTTCCGGCCACCTTCGGACATACAGCACAAACAAAAACGGCGACCCTATGGCCGCCGCTGTCGATCGTTATATAAGTCTTACTCGTTTTCTTTACGCAATGGAGTAATGAGAAATGGAATCACCACCATCAGTATAAAACCCACGATATTTAGACCCCACTCAAGCGATTCTGAAGCCACAAACAATGCAGCAATCATCAAAACTGAACCGGGCAGCATGGCTGTCAACCACGATGGATAACGTATGCTTGATAACCCGCTACAAGAGTTGCAGGTTGCGAGTAGCCCGGGACTCAGTATCGCCTTACGCAGTGGCGAGATACTTGGCTTTTCACAATGAGGGCAGCGGAACATAGCGATAGAACCTCAAATGAACTTTTTACGCTCAGTACTTACCGTTCAGTGGCCAGTTGCACTTAAAAAACCTGCGGCCCAAAGACCGCCAGCTGGAGGGGAAATGGCCGCAAGGCCGTTCAATCGTGCTTCCCGTCGTCTTTCTTAACGATTCTTTAACGCGATCGTATAATAAAGTGCGCCCTCAAGCAACGACCATATTGCGCGTTTAGTACATACTGAACGGTCGTTTATGGTCGACTCCTCCCTCCAGCCGCAGGCCTGTCAGTCTGCACGCACACGCAACGGGCAGGCGTCTTACAACCCTTAACGGATGCCACATCGCGCTATATAGCGGACTCCTGAACGCCTCTTAGCCATATCGCGGGCAGTCCAAACACCACTATCCCCACATAACTCCAGCCAAGATCGGTTAAGTCGAACGTTCTCGATGGAATTGCGAGTTGCCCGAACTCCTCAAGTGTAATCAGCAGGGTTATCGCTCCCAGTATTGAAAATGGCCCATAGGTACGGCTATAAATTACGATCGACGAGAATCCGGTGACTATTAAGATAGATAGAAGGCCCGCGCCGAGGAAGTGAATTAGCTTGTCTCTTCCAGGCAAGTCCCCTACAAACTCGAACCATTCTGGTTGGACGGAAGCCAGGATGCTGATGCCGAGATATGCCGCGATAGCCAGAAGCGCAAGGTTTCTCACATTGGGTTTTCGTTGCTTGAAAGTCATTAAGCAACCAGCTTATCAGCACATCAATATTTCGCGCTACATGAATGTCTCTTTTGGGTGTGCGCCGTGCTAAGGCGGCGTTTTCCAGTGGGTGAGAGTCCCACCCGGCAATTTTTGCTCCAGCCGGAAGCAATCGGGGCAGTCATGGAGGTAACGAAGTGGCTGAAGCCTCTGATGTAACGGGTCATTTTATGCGGGGACAACAGCCTCGTGCGCCCCCGGTTAAAACCGATAGATCGTTATGTGTGTGGGTGCTCTCGTGAAAATATTTCTATGCGCAACCCGTTTACTCGTGCCACAAGCTGTTTAATATTGTATAAAGAACCGTCTTCCCAGACAGAAAATCCACCCGATAAAAGGATTTCAAGAACTTCAGCGCTTTCTTCCAGTGACTTGGTGCTTGTCGCTCGGCGTTCTATTTCTTTGTAGGGATTCATATCCTGATTGTGACTTTTAATAGATGAGGATGTGCCTGCCATTAAGGCGTAGATTTATAATGCTTGAATGTGTGCCTGAATCCTATCCAGAATCGTGTCGAAAGGGATTTGATCATTGAAATAGAGTGATGTTGTCGCTTGGTAGGCGAGTGCATACTGATCACGCGTTGCCGGATCAGATAATAGGAATGCCTCGTTCTCGGAGATATTCAAATTGTCACCGGTTCTGAACCGTACCTTCTTCCGCTCCTGATATTCGTGGGTGCCGATGAAGGCTGCTACATCCGGATGCTCCAGGAGCTGGCTGATGTCATAGTAGTGTCGCATGAAGTTCTGGGGCAGTTC
>VAPD01000377.1_pt1 | contig 16545 bp, 18 predicted proteins | sample 3393901 | NCBI WGS metagenome assembly VAPD01 (sample SAMN08290435, study PRJNA428436) | hydrothermal vent metagenome | isolation source: Deep-sea hydrothermal vent chimney | place: Atlantic Ocean: South-mid Altantic Ridge | depth 3034 m m | reverse complement strand
GCCAGTTCCGTTATCTCCTCAGCGCCGACTCCAACATCTTCAGCTATTGTTTTTGTGTCCCTTTCAAGAACGGACATCCTGAGTTCATCCAGCCCGCTGTAGGATTCAAGGAGTTCCGAATCAGTCAACTTCTCATCGAGAATGGCTCTTATGATCCCTTTTATCAGGGCCAGTTCCTTCCCGGACTTCACCAGCAGCGTCTTGTCAGCGAGGCGCGAAAGGGCAGTTCTCCTGGAGCCGATCTCCGCGACCTTTGCCCCTTTTCTGATGGCTGATTTGATTTTGACACCGGATATAGGACTCTCGACTGTTATGTCGCAACCAACCAGGAGAAGGAAATCCGCATAGTTCATCTCATCCATGGAATTGGTAGCGGCAAATACGCCCAGTCTCTCCTCCAGAACAGGCAGCACTGTTCTGTTCCACTCACCGGTGGTCGTATCGACGTTGTTGCTTGAAAGGGCCGAGCGCAGCAGCTTCTGAAAGAGGTACAGTTCCTCATTGGTCAGGCGTGCTGATGCGATTCCTCCAACTGCGTTGTCCCCGCCTCCTTCAGCTGCCTTGGAAAGACCGGCCGCAGCAGCTTTTAGCGCTTCCTCCCATGTGGCCTGAACCAGCTTGCCGTCCCGCCTCACCAGGGGGGTTTCCAGCCGGTCGGAGCTGTTGATCACATCGTAACCAAAGTAGCCCCTGGAGCAGAGACTTCCCAGGTTGACACCCCGCCCCTCGGCGTGGGTGACCTTGTATACCCTCTTATCCTTGTGGTTGTAGGTAAGTGTGCAGCCGCAGCTGCAGAAGGGACAAATAGCCTCGACCTTGTCCATCTCCCAGGTACGGATCTTGTGCTTCATGACACGCGAGGTAATGGCGCCCACGGGACAGGACCAGATGCAGTGACCACAGTACTCACAGTCAAGGACACCGTCCATGAAAGGGCCTACAATAGTTCTGGCACCACGATATGACATACCCAGAGCCGTAACTCCCTGGACTTCATCACAGATCCTGACACACCGCTTGCACTGGATGCACCGGTTCAGGTTCCGGTCAATAAGAGGGCTTATAATACGGTCCCTCAGGACTCTTTTGGTTTCAGTAAATCTCGTATCGACGCTTCCGAACTTGAAAGTCAGGTCCTGGAGGGTGCATTCGCCTGATGCGTCACAGACAGTACATTCCAGGGGGTGATTTATGAGGAGAAACTCAAGCATGGCACTACGGGCCTTTTCCACCCGGGGAGAATCGGTCTTGACAACCATCCCCTCAGCCACCGCAAGGGTGCAGGCGGTCTGGAGCTTCCACATTCCTTCTACTTCCACCAGACACATCCTGCAGGCCCCCAGTTCTGAAAGCCTTGGATGATGGCAGAAGGTGGGTATGTGTATACCGAGCTTGCTGGCGGCATCCAGGATCGTAATATGACCGCTCACCATAACCTGGCGACCGTCTATTTCGATCTTTACCATCACGATACCTGCTCCTGTTCCATCGGCTCGGATTCGACCGCTTCCTCCTCCGGGGTGCTGATGTATGCCATAAATTCATTCCTGAACTTCTTTATGGTGCTCACCAGTGCGCTTACGGACGCTTCTCCCAGGCCACAGAAGGATGTGGTGCTTATGTTCTCACTGACATCAAGGAGCAGGTCCAGGTCCTCTTCCCTGCCGTCACCGGAAAGGATCCTCTCGATAATCTGACGCACCCAGAAAAGGCCTTCCCTGCAGGGTGTACACTTCCCGCAAGATTCGTGATCGAAGAACTTGATGAGGACGTGGGCAGCCTTGACCATGTCATCAGTGTCATCCAGGACCATCACAGCACCAGAACCAAGCATGCTCCCCGCCTCAGCAAGAGAGTTGAAATCCAGGGCTACATCCAGTTCGCTCCTGTCAAGACACGCACTGGAGGCACCTCCCGGAAAGGCAGCCTTAAAAGCCCTTCCGTCCTTAATGCCACCTGCATGTTCAAAGATTAGCTCTCTTAAGGTCACGCCCATGGGAAGTTCGTAAACGCCGGGTTCGGCCACCTTGCCGCTTATGGAGTAGAGTTTGGTGCCGGTGCACTCGTGTGTTCCGATATCCGCATACCAGTCTCCTCCCCGCAGCATGATCTGGGGAACGCTTGCCAGCGTCTCGACGTTGTTAACCACAGTGGGGAGATTCAGGTAGCCTACGTTAACAGGAAACGGTGGCCGGATCCGCGACTGCCCCCGTTTTCCCTCCATAGATTCGATCAGCGCTGTCTCTTCCCCGCATATGTATGCGCCTGCGCCCTTGTGAACGGTGATGGTAAAATCAAAACCCGAGTTCAGGATGTTCTTTCCCAGGAAGGACCTTGCCTCGGCATCCGCAATGGCCTTTTCCAGGATCCTGGCACCGTCTGGATACTCGCCTCGAATGTAGATAAACCCTCTCTCGGCCCCTACAGCGTAGCCCGCTATTGCCATGCCTTCGAGCAGGGCGTGAGGATCCTTTTCGATTATAACCCTGTCTTTGAATGTTCCCGGCTCTCCCTCATCTGCGTTTGCTATTACGCTTTTTGGCCGACGCGTGTCCCTTGAAGCAAAATCCCACTTCATTCCCGCCGGGAACCCTGCACCGCCACGCCCTCTGATGCGTGAGGCCTTAACCTCTTCAACCACATCTTCAGGCAGCATCTCGTTCAGGGCTTTGGGCAGGGCCAGATAGCCCTCGTTATAGATATAGGAATCGATATTGGCCGGATTGGGCCGGTGAATATTTCTAGTAAGGATCTTAGGCATCTTGCGCTTTCTCTCTATAGGAATCCAGGATCCCCGAGATAGAATCCGTGCTTACCTTCCCAAACAGTTTTTCGTTGATCATCACGGCAGGAGCCAGATCGCAGGCCCCGATACATTCAACCTCCACTATGGTAAAGAGACCGTCCGCTGTCGTCTCTCCCAGCTCCACCTTCAAGTTCTCCCTTATAGCCTCGATAACTTCGGGGGCGCCGTTTATCGAACAACTCAGGTTCCTGCACACCTGTATCAGGTACTTGCCGATGGGCTTCGTGAAATACATGGTGTAGTACGTCGCGACCTCAAAGGCTCTGACGTGGGGTATGTCGAGAAAATCGGCAACGAAAACGAGATGTTCCTCCTCAAGATGCCCTTTCGTCTCCTGGACAAAATGCAGCAGTGGCATGATCGCTGAAGCCTGAACCTCATATCTTGCAACGATGTCTTCCATTTTCTTTATCTGTTCATGGTCAAACAGCTTCATATTATGTTACCTGTCGATCTCCCCGAGGACTATGTCAAGGCTTCCGATAATTGCCACAACATCGGCCAGCATATGCCCCTTTACCATAGTCAGCAGCGACTGGAGGTTCACGAAGGAAGGAGGCCTGATCCTGAGCCTGTAGGGATTTGGCCCTCCGTCGCTTACTATGTAAAAGCCGAGCTCTCCCTTGGGAGATTCAATTGTGGAGTAGACCTCGCCTTTAGGCGGAGCCATACCCTCCACAACGAGTTTGAAGTGGTGGATCATGGCTTCAATGGATACGTCCAGCCTGGTCTTGTCTGGAAGAACGTACTTGGCTGTCCTTTCGATGAAGGGTCCTTCAGGCATTCCCTCAACCAGCTGGCGGATCATTCGAACGCTCTGGCGCATCTCGACGATCCTGGCCAGGTACCTTGCGTATACATCTCCTTCCGTATACACAGGAACCTCGAAATCTATCTCGTCGTAGGCTTCGTAGGGTTCATCTCTCCTGATATCCCAGTCCACGCCTGAACCGCGAAGGGACGGTCCGGAAAGACCCAGGGAGATGGCCTCATCTCCGGTTATCACGCCGACGCCCACTGTTCTTTTCAGCCAGATCCTGTTTTTGGTAAGAAGCCTCTCATATTCATCGATCCTGCCGGTAAAGGTATCCAGAAAAGCCTTGATCTTCGCGTCAAAACCCGCAGGGAGGTCTTTTACCACTCCTCCAGGTCTGAAGTAGGTCATCATAAGCCTTGTACCGGCTGTTTCCTCGATGATGTCCAGGACATCCTCCCGCTCTCTCATGGCATAGAGAAGGACTGTCATGGCCCCTATATCCGCCGCATGAGTACCAAGCCAGAGCAGGTGGCTGCCTATTCTGGTGATCTCGGCAAAAAGGGTCCTGATGTACATGGCCCGCCTGGGCACCTCAAGACCGATGAGCTTTTCCACAGCAAGTATGTAGGCAAGATTATTCGTCCCCGAGGCCAGGTAGTCCAATCTGTCCGTCAGGGGAAGGACCTGGATATATTTTTTCTGCTCTGCAAGTTTTTCGATACCACGATGCAGGTAGCCTATTTCGGGTACGGCATTGACCACCGTTTCACCATCGAGTTCCAGGATCACCCTGAGCACCCCGTGTGTCGAGGGGTGGTGGGGACCCATGTTGATGGTCATGATCTCCTGTCTCGCCACTACTTTCTCCTCACCACTTGATACGCCCACCCGTTGGAAAATCCTTACGCAAGGGATGGCCCACGAATCCTTCGGGGTTCATTATTCTCCTCATATCCGGATGTCCTGAGAAAACAACTCCCAAAAGATCATAAACTTCCCTTTCCATCCACTCAGCCGCCTGCCAGATGGAAACAACACTGTCGGCCTCCTGTCCTTCAGCTACGGTCGTCTTGACCCGGAAGCGCGAATTGTTGGGGATCGAGTAGAGCTGGTATACGATCTCGAAGGGTTCATCTTCCCCGGGAAAGTGAACAGCAGTCAGATCCGAGAGAAAATCGTAGGAAAGAGCAGGTTCAAGAGCCAGATAATGAAGTACTTCCCTGCACTTGTCAGACTTTACAACACCCCACACCTCTCCCCTGAAAGAACCGGAGCCAACAATAGATTCCGGAAAGTTCTCCTGGATGCTCACGATCGCGGGATGTTCCTCGGGGTTGTCTCCCGAAAAATTCTGCCTGTTCCAATCAACCGTCATCGTCTATTTATCTTTCAGTTCAGGGGGTATGAATCCCGGTTTTACATCCAGGGGTTTTGCCCGGAAGTGAACCTGGCTGTCGATCTTCTTCTGAAGAGTCATGAGTCCATGAAGCAGAGCCTCGGGCCTTGGAGGACAACCTGGAATGTAGACATCAACGGGAACGATGTGGCTGACCCCCGGAACGACGCTATAGGTCTGGAATATCCCCCCGCACGTAGCGCAGCTTCCCATGGCGAGGACCCACTTGGGCTCGGACATCTGATCGTAGAGTTTTTTTACCACAGGCGCCATCTTGTTGGTGACGGTTCCGGCAACGATCATCAAGTCTGCCTGCCTGGGGGATGCCCGGAAAACCTCCGAGCCGAATCTCGCGATATCGTACCTTGCGCATCCGACTGCGATCATCTCAATAGCGCAGCAGGCCAGGCCGAACTGAAGCGGCCAGACAGAGGACCGCTGGGCCAGGTTCATGAACGCACTTGCGGTAGTCAGGAATATATTATCTTCAGTGGGTAAAGGACCGCGGGAGAAACTGCTACGATTCTTCTTCATGACCAGTTAAGGGCACCTTTCCTCCACACATAGACGTAACCTAAGAGGAGAACAGCGACGAACAACACCATCTCGATGAACCCGAAAATCATCGGTTCAAACCGGTCGAAGAGAATGGCCCAAGGATAGAGGAAGACCACCTCAATATCGAAGAGAATGAAGAGCATCGCAATGAGATAGAAGCGTATATCCAGCCTCCGGCGGGCATCTTTGATGGGTGCCATGCCGCACTCGTAGGTGGACAATTTTTCGGCGGAGGGATTTTTCCTTCCCACAAGGGCAGATACAAGAATCAATGCCGATCCGATAAAGGCCACCACAATCAGATAGATAAATATGGGTAGATAACCTAGAATGACATCTTCTTGCATTGTTTTGGTCTGTTCCTCAGGAGGCCTATTCAGTCGATGAGCCCGCCCCCCCTTTGGGTCGGCCTTGAATTTGACTGAAAATTGCTGCGGCAATTGTATTCAGTATAATGTATACACACCTGTTACAAGAGAAATTCTATACACGAAAACAGCTACAGATGTCCACAGAAAAAATGCATTAAAACCATATTTGTGAAATTTTTATCGGGTTGTCCGGGGGTCCTGCATTCCCTTGATAGTGCCCTTTGCCTGTGGTCGATGGAAAGCTGCTAATTTTTAGGGATTTTTCAGGATTAAGGAGAATTTTACATGAGCAAGTCGTCGGATCTTTTCAGCAAATCAAGGGAGCTTATCCCTGGCGGCGTGAACAGCCCTGTCAGGGCGTTTCGATCTGTGGGAGGGGAGCCTCTTTTCATTTCGAGAGCTTTCGGCTCAAAAATTGTGGACGCTGACGGTAATACCTACATAGATTATGTAGGATCGTGGGGACCGATGATAGTCGGTCATGCTCATAAGGAGGTCTTGACGGCAATTACTGATATTGCGGAAAGAGGTACCAGTTTCGGCGCTCCCACCGAAACGGAGCTTACCCTCGCCCAAATGGTAATAGAGGCCGTACCATCTATGGAGATGGTGCGTATGGTCAATTCCGGAACCGAGGCGACAATGAGCGCCATCAGGCTGGCACGGGGCGCTACGGGCAGGGACAAGATAGTCAAGTTTAACGGTTGCTACCACGGGCATTCCGACGGCCTTCTTGTAAAAGCCGGTTCTGGTGCTCTCACACTGGGCGTACCGGACAGCCCCGGTGTACCCGAGGATTACGCAAAGAATACGTTGATCTCGGAATATAACGATCTCGACTCTGTAAAGGTCCACTTCGATCGGAATCCGGGAGAGATAGCCGCGGTGATCCTGGAACCGATCCCGGGAAACATGGGTGTCATGATCCCGGCGGAGGGATTCCTAGAAGGCCTGAGAAATATCACCCAAAAGAATGGGGCTCTTCTCATCTTCGACGAAGTCATGAGCGGATTCCGGGTAGCTTTAGGGGGCGCCCAGGAGCTTTTCGGGATCGATCCTGACCTTACAGCCCTCGGCAAGATCATCGGAGGAGGGCTGCCTGTGGGAGCTTATGGTGGGAAGGCCAGATACATGACTCAGATGGCTCCGGAAGGGCCAATCTATCAGGCAGGCACGCTTTCCGGCAATCCTCTCGCCATGGCGGCCGGTATCGCAACACTGAACATTCTTAAAAGACCCGGGACCTACGAGTCGCTGGAGAAGACCTCTGCAGCACTGGCCGACGGCCTGGCAAATGTTAATTCCAGTCTTGGAGTCGATTTTGCCTTTAACCGTATCGGCTCCATGTTCACCACATTCTTTACAAAAGGACCCGTTAACAACTTCGCCGGGGCTAAATCTTCGGATACCGAAAAATTTGGTAAATATTTTTTGGGCATACTTAAAGAGGGTATTTACCTCGCCCCTTCACAGTTCGAGGCCGCTTTCGTTTCCCTGGCTCACACGGACGAAGACATAGCCCGCACAATTGAGGCCCATGAAAAGGTCCTGAAGAGGATCCTGTAACTGTATTGCTTGACAATCGCAGTGCCACTTTGTATTTTGGCGACGGAGTTTGGAAGGGTTTCATGTTGATTTGGGCGCCCCTCAATGGGCGCGTTGATGACTTTTTGCGAAGTCATCAACTTTGCCTGATGACACGCAATAAATCCGCACCCTGCAGGAGCTCTTAAATATGGCCAAGGGTCGGAGATACTACCATCTTTTGAAGTTCAGCAGTCTGGGACTGGAGATGGGAGCTGCTGTTGTCATCGGCCTCCTGATGGGAGTTTTCCTGGACAGCAGGTTCGGTACGACTCCCTGGCTTACGCTGTTCTTCATGATCCTGGGGTTCGTTGCAGCAGCGCGAGCTCTAATACGAGTTGTGCGCAGCGGGATGTCCGAGGATGAGGAATATTGAGCTCCAATTCTGACGCCAGGAGATTGCGCCGCATGAAGACCTGGATCGCGATAATGACCCTGGCACCGACGTCTGTCTTCTTTGCATGGGATAATACTCTATACGCAGCAGGCATGCTGACCGGTGGCGTTCTCGTTATGCTCAATCTGCTGGGCACGGAACGAGCAGTAAGTTCACTTTTCACAGGCGGTGGGCTGGGAAAGGCTGCTTCCGGCTTTATTTATGTGGGAAAGCTTGGAGTTACCGTGGCGATCATCACCGGTGTCCTGGTATTGAAAATAGCGTCACCACTGGCCCTGGTACTGGGATTACTTACACTCCCAGCCGCCCTTGTCTTTGATTTCCTGATTTTCACCGGGGAGCAAGAAACTGAAGAGGAGCCCTGATGATTAGTGAGACATATATCTACCTGGACCATACACCCATCGCACAGGCCCTCGAGAAGATCGAGGGCATCGATCCTACGCCGATCCTGCATGCCGCCCTCGTGTCAGCGATACTCGTTGGAGTAGCACTAATCATAAACCGTTCCTTAAAGAGTGGTCGCGTAATGCCGGAGGAAAAAACTTTTACCATACCTAACCTGATGGAGATGGCTGTAGGTATGCTTCTTGATTTCATGAGAGAATTCATGGGTGAACATGCTAAACGTTTCATCCCACTCATAGGTACAACGGCTTTCTTCATACTTTTCGCCAACCTTCTTGGTACCATCCCCGGCTTCGATCCGCCTACAAGCAACCTCAATACCAACATAGCAACCGCCCTGGTGATTTTCTTTGCCACACATTACGTGGGTATCAAGACCCACGGTATAAAATACCTCAAGCACTTTATGGGCCCCGTGATATGGCTTGCTCCCCTGATATTCTTCATTGAGTTAATCGGACACTTTGCGAGGGTGGTCAGCTTATCCGTCCGCCTGTTTGGCAACATTTTCGGCGATCATGTTGTCCTCAGTATTTTCATTGTAATGGTGCCGCTTTTCGTGCCGGTCGTTTTCATGGGCCTGGGTATTTTCATAGCTGTTATTCAGGCCTTCGTGTTTACTCTCCTTTCTATAATTTACATAAGTGGTGCCCTTGAAGAGGCTCATTAATCTGGAGTTTTTACAGGTATTGATATATTAAGAGTTGATGACTTCGTAAAAAGTCATCAAAGCGCCCAGTGAGGGGCGCCCAAATCAATGATTTGCACAGCATTACAATCGCGCCCGAGCATGGGCGCCCGAATCCATAACCTTAATATATAGTTATGGATTCGTGAGGGAAGGAAAAACGACACTTTTCCCTTCCCGAGAAGCAAAAAGCCGCTCACGGACTTTTTGCGACAATATCAAGAGTAAAAAAAATAAAATCTGGGAAAGGAGGATTACATCCATGAAGAAAAAGGTCACCGTAGCACTTCTAGCGACGATCATATTGACGCTGCTGGTACCCTTGGCCTTTGCAGCTGAAGAAGGAGCGCAGGGAGCTGACGTTCTTCCCGAGAGAGTCGGTTTCGCCATAGCTCTCGGTGCTGCATTCTGCGTCAGCATTGCCGCCTTCGGCGGCGCTCTGGGACAGGGTATGGCTGTTAAGGGCGCCATGGAGGGTATCGCGAGGAACCCGGGCGCTTCAGGCAAGATGATGACGTCAATGATTATCGGTCTTGCTCTCATCGAGTCGCTGGTTATTTACTCTTTTGTCATTTCGATTCTTCTCTACCTAAAGCTGTAGTGAGAACTGGGGGAGGAAAGGCTTTTCCTCCCCTTTAAATCGTGATACTTTGTGAAAGAGAACACTTGTTCAATTGGCACATAAACCCAAGCTACGAATGGACTTTTTGCGACAATAACAACATTGCCATTGCGCTCGAGCATGGGCGCCCGGATCAAAGGCTTGCGCAGCAAGACTATGATCCGTGAGGAGAGTGAAAACGACGCTTTTCACTCTCCGAGGAGCAAAAAACCGCTAACGGACTTTTTGCGACCAATACTAACTGAAGGGAGAAATAATGAGACGATTACTACTCTTTTCCCTGCTTTTGCTGCTCCTCTCTTCCCCGGCATACGCCATGACTACATCTGACTGCTTCGATTGCCACTCGGATGAGGACCTGGTTAAAACAGTCGGCGGCAGTGAGCTGTCCCTGTATATAGATGAAGAGGTTTTCACCTCTTCTATCCACGGTGATCTGGACTGTACAGACTGCCACAGTGATGTTGCTGACGTGGAAGACGAGCACGCCCGGGAACTGGAGGAAGTTGCCTGCAGCGACTGTCATGACGATGCAGCAGACGACTTGCTTCAGAGTGCCCACTCAGCAGGAAACTCCAGGGTGGCCCAGGATCTGCCTGGTTGTTCCCAATGCCACGGGAAGCACGACATTCTACCCGGGGATAATGTGCGTTCGAGGATATTTGAACTGAACATACCGGCCACGTGCGGCGAATGCCATGCTTCAGAGGAAATAACCAGCCGTCATCCGAACCTCAGTTCTGAAGTCTCCTCAGAGTATGAAAAGGGTATGCATGGTATCGTTCTTTTCAAAAGCGGTATGATCTTTTCTGCGGTCTGTAATGACTGCCATGGCAGCCACAATATTCTTTCCGCAACTGACGAAAAATCCATGGTTCACAGAACCAGGATAAACGACACCTGCAGCAGCTGCCACGCTGGAATAGTTGATGTATATCTGGCAAGTATTCACGGGAAGAACTTTGCCGGCGGATCCGAAGAGGCCCCCACCTGCGTATCGTGCCACGGTACCCACATGATCGACCGCGCCATGGACAAGGAGTTCCTCATTACTGTTACCGAGAGGTGCTCGGAGTGCCACGAGGAAAAATCGGACACATTCAAGAACACTTATCACGGCCAGGTTACCGGATTGGGTTACTCGGAGGCAGCCCAGTGTCCTGACTGTCACGGTGCCCACGAAATCCTGCCCAGTGAAGACCCCGCATCCATGATAAATCCCGACAATCTTCAGGCAACGTGCGGTGCTTGCCATCCCGGCGCGAACAGCAATTTTGTAAAATATCTGCCCCACGCCGACTACCATGACAAGGAGAACTATCCGGGACTCTATTATTTGTACCTGTCAATGGTTCTCCTGCTTGCAGGAGTCTTTATATTCTTCGGGATCCACACGGCCCTGTGGCTGATCAGAGCCCAGATCGAGGTCAGAAGTGAACGAGACCGATAGCTCAGTATCACGGGAGGCAAATACCATGACGGAGAGTGCAGCCACTTTACAGAATCAGGACGACAGACCCATATATTATCTACGCTTTCGATATTTTCACCGGTTTCTACACGCCCTCGTTATCATAAGCTTTATGGGGCTGGTGTTGACCGGTATGCCCCTCAAGTACAGCGAGGCTGGATGGGCAAAGGCCATAGCCTTACTCCTTGGTGGAATACAGACCGCCGGATACCTTCACCGGGTATTCGGATTCATAACTTTTCTCTACTTCATACTCCACATCTGCTGGGCCGTCTACTACATCATATCCATCAGGGAGGAGCCCCTGCTAACCTTCATCTTCGGGCCCAACTCCATGGTGCCATGGAAGAAGGATCTTGAGGATATAGTGGGTCATTTCAGATGGTTCATCGGAAAGGGTCAAAGACCCCAGTTCGATCGCTATACATACTGGGAGAAATTCGACTACCTCGCAGTCTTCTGGGGTGTTGGGATAATCGGTCTTTCCGGCCTTACCCTGTGGTTCCCCGTGTTCTTCTCAAAATTCCTGCCCGGCTGGACCTTCAACGTGGCTATAATCCTGCATTCGGATGAGGCTCTCCTTGCGGCCGGTTTCATATTCACCATTCATTTTTTCAACACACACCTGAGGCCGGAAAAGTTCCCCCTGGACAACGTTATCTTCACCGGACGCATTACCGAGGAAGAACTTATTCACGAAAGACCACTGGAGTACAAGAGGCTTGTCGAATCGGGCAGGCTGGATTCGCTTCGCGTCGACCCACCTACCAGGATGACCATTATCTGGTCCCGTATAGTGGGTTTTTCGGCGTACGGTCTCGGGCTTGTAATGATCCTGTTCATAATCTATTCGGCATTGATGGCTATTCACTGATACCTTGTGACAGCCAAGAGACGCATACTCGGCCGGAAGGCTATTTTCGTGATGACTGTAATGCACTAAAACCGCATGTTAATTTACATAACAGCCTACCTGTGCTAATCTTCTCAAAGACAGGGGTTATTCACAAGGACACCACGACCGTGTCTCCATTGCCGGGCTTTATTTTATTACAGTGCCCTGAGAGGGGATCAATATGGTGGAAAGGGGGGTAATGTTCTTAAAGAAGCTTCGCTTCTATGAAGTACTTCTCATAGTAATGGCTCTCCTGTTTTTTTCCGTATGGGCCACCCTGGAGGTCACAGAAACAGCAGTTTTCTGTGGCAATACCTGCCACGTCATGCGGTATTACTACAAAGATTGGAAGGAATCGGCCCACAACAATGTTCCCTGCATCGATTGTCACAGCCAGCCTGTAGAAGATGGCTACCTGATGCCCAGGTTCAAGGCCATGGTCCAGCTGGGCAGTTATTTTACGCGTACTTACGGAGAGAGGACGCGGGCCGAAGTCCTGGATTCAGCCTGTCTTCAACAGGGATGTCATTCCACCAGACTCCTTGAAGGGCAGGTATCCTACGGAAACGGAATCCTCTTCGATCACAAACCCCACATGCAGCAACTCCGGCGGGGGAAGGTCATAAGGTGTACAACCTGTCACGCCCATGTGGCTATGGGTGACCACATTACAGTCGTCCAGAGTGCCTGTTTCATCTGCCACTTCAAGGGATTCGAGGACAATCCCTCAACTGCGCAGTGTACTCTCTGCCACGACGTGCCCACCAGATCGGTTGAATACGCCGGCGGAGCTATTGATCATACTGTATTCATTGAAAAGGATATTGACTGCCGATTCTGCCATATCGATATCGTCCAGGGAACCGGTGACGTGATCCTGGATAACTGCACATCGTGCCATCGCAGGACCGGGACGGTGACTGTGTCAGAGCCGGTGGAGAGCCTCCATCGCCGGCACGTAACGGATCACAAGGTAGAGTGCTCAGATTGTCACAGCATTATCCGACACAGCTTACCCGAAACGCGGATAGCCTTCGCCGACGGCTGCGGATACTGCCACAGTGACAGGCACGGGGACATCCTTTCTCTCTACAAAGGAACCGGAGCCGAAGATGTTGAAGGGGATCCATCTCCAATGTATCTCGCAGGTGTGGAATGCATAGCCTGTCATCAAACATCGTCGGACTTTTCCGGTGACGTCAGGGAAAGTTCAGCGCCCGGTATGAAGGCCTCTGCAAGAGCCTGTGATCCTTGCCACGAATCAGGCCGGGGCAACATGGTCAGCACCTGGAAGCAGGATATCGAAAGAATCCTGAAGGAGGTCTCGGGCAAACTGGAACGAACAGAGACCATCCTCTCCTCTTCGACAGGTTCAGAACAAGAGGAGGGCGCACGCAATCTCCTGGAAAAAAGCAGGAGGAATCTGGATTTTGTCAGAGCTAGTATACCGGCGCATAACTACGACTATACGGTGAAGATACTGGAAACGATAAACGGGGATGTGGAAACTGCGATTTCACTTACAAGGCAGGTGAAAAATGGCATTTAGAAAGGTCAGCAGGATCAAGATACCAGAGGCAACGATAAGAAGGCTGTCACTCTACGACAGGTGCCTGGAGGACGTCAAGAAGTCCGGCAAAAAAATAGTGTCCTCCTCGGACATAGCCCGAAAGTGTGGAACTAATCCTGCCCAGATCAGGAAAGACTTCGCCTACTTCGGAGAGTTCGGCGTTAGGGGTGTGGGATATTACGTGGAAAATCTGCAGGAAGATATCAAGAAGGCTCTCGGTATCGACAGGTCCTGGAATTGCGCCCTTGTGGGCGCCGGCAACCTCGGTTTCGCCCTTCTGGGCACAGATTCTCTGGCTGCGCGTGGATTTGAGATCGGAGCGATCTTCGAGCAAGACCCCATACTCGTGGAGATGGGATCTTTCAAGGATATTCCCCTCTTTTCCATGGATCAGATGCAGCGTGTTGTGCCTGAATTAGGGATAAAGATCGGGATAATAGCCGTTAACCCGGAAAGTGCCGTTAAAGTAGCACACCAGCTTATCGATGCCGGAGTCAAAGGAATTCTTAATTTCACGCCAGCAACTCTGCGGGTGCCTCCAGGAACCATCCTGAAAAATGTGGATTTCGCCATCGACCTGGAGGGGCTTGCGTTTCAGTTGGCGAATGAATAGTAGTGAGCGATGGGCTCTGGGCATTGAGCTTATTAAAGTTGAATATATTGATAGTTAGTAATAACCTGAAGTCCTTGGCATATTACTCATAGCTTACAGCGTCAAGGTTTCTCAGTTTGAATCCGGGAACTGAACCAATGTTGATGGCTTCGCAAGAAGTCATCAACGCGCCCATTGAGGGGCGCCCAAATCAATGACTTGCACAGCAAGTTGTTGATTTGTGAGGAAAGTGAAAATGACACTTTTCGCTTTCCGCGGAGTAAAAAGCCATGAATGGACTTTTTACGACCCCATAAATGAAGAAACTGGAAGAATTAATAATTCGCAGGGCTCAGGAAAGCGCAAGGCTGCAGGAAACATTCTGCGAACAGGCCTCGGGTCAGATCCTCCAGATAACGAAGAGTCTTGCCAAAGTTATCCAAAACGGAGGCAAGATCCTTGTGGCGGGAAACGGGGGCAGTGCGGCCGACGCTCAGCATTTCGCCGCGGAGATGGTTAACCGGTTTCTCATGGAGAGACGGCCCCTGCCAGTCCTCGCGCTTACTACCGACACCTCTGTTCTGACATCCATCTCCAACGATTACTCCTACGAGCTGATATTCAGCAAGCAGGTTGAAGCACTGGGGAGTGAAAATGATGCTTTCATCGCCATTTCCACCAGCGGAACATCACTGAATATTCTGAAGGCACTGGAAAAGGCCAATGCCATGTCCATGCTCACCGTGGGTCTTGCCGGCACCCCTGACAGCCAGATGACAAAACAATGCGACTTTTGCCTTGCAGTTGATGAGGGCAGCACACCAAGAATTCAGGAAGTTCACCACCTGGTCCTCCATCTCGTGGCGGAACTGCTGGAAATACTCCTTTTCACTGACAAAAATGAGTGACAAAAATTACCCCAATACACCTTTAAAAGATCTTGATCTCGCTGCGCTCAGGACCTATTCCCTTGGTTCCCGCTCAAGCAAGGTAAGCGTCCAGGATATGGGTCAACCCCTGGGCAGTGAAACGTCGTTTTCAGATCTGATCAGCAGCCTTCCCGATATCCTTGCTGCCAAAGATCTGAAGGAAGCCGCTGCCGCCATCGCGACTGCCAGAAAAAAGGACAGAGGTGTTGTCCTCGGTATGGGAGCCCACCCTCTCAAGGTAGGATTGGGACTTCACCTCGTAGATGCTATTGAGAAGGGGCTCTTCACCGGTATTGCCACCAATGGAGCTGCCATCATACATGATTTCGAGTTGGCAGTGGCCGGAATGACATCAGAAGACGTCGGTGCCGCACTGGGCTCCGGCAAGTTCGGAATGGCCGAGGAAACCGCAATCTCACTTAATGGTGCCATTGCCGACGGCGCGTCCGAGGGCAATGGGATTGGAAGCTCTGTAGGTGAGCTTATCGAAGGGGGACGCTTCGAGCATGCCAACCTGAGCATTTTCGCGGCAGCCACCAGAACAAAGATCCCGGCAACTGTTCATGTGGCAATAGGAACGGATATTATCCATATGCACCCCAGCTGCGACGGTGCCGCTACCGGAGCCGCTACCCTTACCGATTTTCTCCTGCTGGCCCGGCAGGTAGCTGCCCTGGACGAGGGAGTCTACATCAATCTGGGATCAGCGGTGATCATGCCCGAGGTATTCCTGAAAGCATTTTCCCTGGCAAAGAACCTGGGACATCAAGTTAAGAACCTGACTACGATCAATATAGATTTTATCCAGCATTACAGGCCTACTGTCAACGTACTGCAGCGCCCCACAGCTGGGGGTGGCAGGGGTTATGCGCTGACCGGGAACCATGAGATCCTCCTTCCACTGCTCCTTTCAGCGGTAAAGGAACTTCTTTGATGAACCCTGAGCCTTCCGAATATACAGCCCGCACAATAAAAGCGGCGGCAGCCGGATGGAGAAATGATGGCCTGACCGTCGTCTTCACCAACGGCTGTTTCGATCTCATTCACCCGGGCCACACGAGCTATCTCAGGCAGGCCAGGGAATTGGGCGATCTCCTCGTAGTTGGTATTAACACAGATGAATCTGTGACCAGCCTCAAGGGTCCTGGCAGGCCGATCCTCAATCAGGCGGAAAGGGTAGAGATCCTCCTCTCCCTTCGATGGGTAGACGCTGTCGTTCCCTTTTCAGAACCGACTCCCATTGACCTTATCAAGGCCGTGAACCCCCATATTCTGGTGAAGGGCGGAGACTGGCCCGTCGAGAAAATTGTGGGAAGCGAGTTTGTAGAGGCAAGCGGCGGCAGGATCTTTTCCCTGCCCTTTGTCCCTGGCGTCTCTACATCAGGGATCATCCAGAGGATCTCGGGTTCAAGTTCATAGGATGTCCCTTGTTGGTGATGTAACCAGAGACATCCAAAAGCATGGTTCGACAAGGCTCTGTGGCCTGAGTCTTTCTGCTTCG
>VAPD01007678.1_pt1 | contig 16555 bp, 9 predicted proteins | sample 3393901 | NCBI WGS metagenome assembly VAPD01 (sample SAMN08290435, study PRJNA428436) | hydrothermal vent metagenome | isolation source: Deep-sea hydrothermal vent chimney | place: Atlantic Ocean: South-mid Altantic Ridge | depth 3034 m m | reverse complement strand
TGCCCTCGATGACAATCGTGGCTAATCCCCTTATGTGATAAATTCCCTGGCGGTGTGTGTAGCGGATCCAGCCGACCTCTCCGGCATCGCTTTTCCGGCGACCCGTTTCCTCCTCTTTAAAGAGCGTCAGCATTCTTGCCATGTTCCGAACACTTATTTTCATGTATTCGTCCAGACTGATGTACCGGTCGAGTTTTTCCACTGTGACATTTACGTTCTCCCTGAATTCATCGAGACTGTCATCAAGGGGGCTGATTGCGATGAACAGGGTCCCCATATATCCCTCCTTGAACTGCCATGTTGCGGGAATCTGTACGGAGAAGCCGTGCTTGTTGCTCTCATACCTCGTCATCAGGGGGGACACAGCCAGGGCGCTGGACGCAGAGAGGATAAGAACCACCGAAACGAGTATAAACTTGAAATCAGGTTTTCCGAATCTCACTTTATCCTTCCTGTTTCCAGGACCTTTTTTTCGGCTGACACTTTTTGTTTCAGCAAGGGCAAGGACCTCCATAATCACGCCAGGGATCCGGATTCTATGGTGGTCAGGAGGAACCATCCCTCAAGGCGCTGGCAAGAGAAAGATACCTGACGCTGTCGGGATCGTGCCCCAGGATTCGGCAGGCCTCGCGGTCTACTTCTATCACATCGGTTCCAGCCAGCAGTTTTCCCAGTGGAGGGTCTGGAACTACTCCGCTGAGGTGTCCACCCTTTGCCCCCTGGCGTGCGTCGATAACAGTCAGGTGAGGCTCCAGATAAAGGATGAGGTCCGCGATAATCTGGTCTTCGTCTCCGTTGTGGACCTGTGATTTCTTGTAGGACCAGTACCCACCATAGTGTTTTGCATGGAGGCACCCCACCATGTTCTTCAGGCCCAGCGTCGTCCTCGTGATCGTGTGGTCCTTGGCAGGAGGTACCGATACCAGGGCGGCACCCTCCAGGTAGTCAGGCAGATGTACTTCCCTGTATACGGCTGCCCTGGAGTCAGAGTATGTTTTGACCGGCTGTGAGTCAAGGTCCACCAGTGGCACGCCTATCTTACGGTAACCGTTCCTGTCCATATTGACTATAGTATCTCCCTCTCCGGACCCTTCAGCGACAACTATTTCCGCGTCCAAACGGTCTGCCAGATAGCGGACCAAAGCTTCAACGCACCTGACATCGGTGGTTATGGGGGGAGGGCTGCTGTTAACAATATTCGGTTTGATAATTATCCTTGAAAAACCCGAAAGGGCTTTGACCGCTCCCACTTCGTCAAGGACGGATTCCATTGCGGAGGGGAACTCGTCGGCTGAGATTATGGACGCTATTGCGACGGACATGGTTAACAGTTTCAGGTTTCAGGTTGAAAGTTTCAAGGGGAAAGTTAGGTGTATCGGAGATTAGAAATTGGAAATGGAACATTAGATATTAGAAGTTGAGAGTTAAAAGTTGATGACTTTGTAAAAAGTCATCAACGCGCCCATTGAGGGGCGCCCAAACCGATGACTTGCGGAGCAAGTTATTGATTTGTGAGGAAAGTGAAAATGACACTTTTCGCTTTCCGCGGAGTAAAAAGCCATGAATGGACTTTTTACGACCCTGTCAAAGTTGAACGTTGAACGTTAACTAACAACCGACAACTCTGGCTCAGTCAACCGTGACATATAAACCGAGGTCCACGAAATAAAATCCCTTCTCCTTGACACTGAAGCCGGTAATATATTCCCAGCTCTCAGAATACAGCTCTATTTGCGAGCGGTAGTGTTGGGCAAGTTTTTTCACTTCTTCAGCCCTCTTCCCGCCAGTTTTGTAGTCCACGATAACCCAGCCGTCAGGTTCTTTGAAGGCCAGATCTATCACCCCGGTGAGCAGGGTGGAGATCTTCTTTCCGTCGTCCACATCCTGTTCCCGGGAAAGACTAAATGGCACCTCCATCAGCTTGTGCTCGGATGTGGCGGCGCGGCTCCAGACAGGCGAGGCTATTACCGCCTTGACGGATTCGATGGCACGCTCAGCAAGTTCGGATTCAAGTCCGTTGTCCCGCAAGGCGACCACTGCAAGAGAATTCAGATCTGCATCCGGATCGGACATGGCAGATTCCAACAGCAGGTGGATAACTGTTCCCCATTCAGTACCATGTTCTCCGGCAGGAGGGGTGGATCCTGTGTCCTGCCCGGTCCCAATATTGCTGGCGGTGATCTTGATAGAGGTGGGTTCAGAAGATGCCTTCCACTGGCTGTCGATGGATTCAGATGCCTTGGTCACCTCGCTGCCCCTAATAGTTATGACCTTCCTTGCGGGTGGAAATGCGGGTCCAGGGTCCTCCAGAACCGGCACATCCTGGAGATGCCCATCGAAGGGTGACCAGTAGCTTTTATCCTTACCGTCCGACCGCTGGGAAATAATCAGTCGTGATCCGGCCCTTGTGGCAGCTACGTAAAGAAGTCGGATCTCCTCATCCTCCAGAAAAGCCCTCTCCATCGGCTCCCACTTCGAATCCCAACCCGGCGCCTGGGCGATGATCTTTCCGCCCCCCCACATTTTACGTGTTTCGCGAACTGCCAGATAGGCACTGGTTTTGCCCTCTTTTCTGTCAATGTGTCTGAGGACAGGAAATTCACGTTTGCCAGTAGTATCTGCTAAAAAAACTATGGGTGCCTCCAGGCCCTTTACCTTGTGGAGGTTCATTAATCTGACCACATCCGGATCGGGGGGCAAAGCCGTCACGCCATCGTAATTTTCCTCCTTGCTGACAATGTGGCCGAGACAGTCGATGAGATCATCTTTGGTAAACAGTTCGTCTCGGCTTAATCTGAATAATTCAACAGCCTTGCCGATACTACCTGCAAGGGTGTTGCCGCCGGGATGGAGGGCTGCCGAGGCCAGCAGGCCCAGATCCTCAATCATCATGTCCGCCGCACTCACCGGGGGAAGAGTATCCAGCCAGCGGGAATATTTGTTCAAGCGGGAAAAAGCATCCTCCAGCAGATCAGACTCCTCATTCTCAAGGCCATTCGGTACCGAAAAGGGTGCTGTGAACTGACCACCTGCCCTTTTAAATGTGTATAGAGTATCGTCACTGATCCCGAAAAGACCGCTCCGCAGGACACCTGCAACAGCGGAGGAGCTGTATGGCCTGGCAGCGGCCAGGAGGCAGGCGAAAAGCAGGTGAAGCTCGGGAACTTCATTCAGTATGCTGCCCCCGGTTACCTCATGGGGAATGTGAAGGTCCTGAAGGGCCGAAGCATAGCTGCTCAGGTGGATCGTGTTCCTGGTGATAATGATGAAGTCTCCAGCTGCCGCTGGTAATGATCTTCCATCGGGTCTCAGCACACCCTGTCCCTCATCAATGGCCCTTCGGATGTATCTGGCTATGAAATCGGCCTCGTAGAGGATGCATTCATGTTTAGTGGAGCAGGATTCAGGTAACCTGATCACACTGGTGCCGGAAGTGCTGCTTTCGCTGCCGTCGTTGCTCCGGGGATGAAGGGGAACGTATGAGGGGGAGGTGTCACTGGCTGAGGCAGGAAAACAATCTGTGAAGAAACTGTTTACCCAGTCAATATTCTCCCGTGTGGAGCGGAAGTTAGTAGAGAGCGTAAGGCAGATCCCGCCCGATCCTTCCATAATATCCTTCACATCGTTGTATGTAGTTATATCGGCCCTTCTGAACCTGTAGATTGATTGTTTCGGGTCCCCCACCACAAAAAGGGAGCCGGGCAGGGGCTTGCATTTCCTCCAGTTCCTCTCCCGGGGATCGGACGCGGTGAGAAGCAGCATCACCTCTGCCTGTACTGGATCTGTGTCCTGAAACTCGTCTATGAGCAGGTGCGTGAACCGGTTCTGGAAAAAGGTCCTGACTTCAGGGTTTTCCCTCAAAAGCAGCGCTGACTTTAAAAGCAGGTCCTGAAAATCCAGGGAGCCGGCCTTCTCCTTCAGTGCTCTGAAGCGGGATAATGCCACAGAAGCGACGGATATTACCGTACTGTATCTATATTCCATCCAGGCTGTCAGGGCAGGTTGTACGACCTCGACCGTGAATCTGTTCCATCGCTCGAGTTCCCCGATGGCCAGTTCACTTCTCTGGGCGCGCGTTTCCCCAGGCCAGTGTTTCTGAACAATGCCGCTTCTTTCATAACTCCTGAAACGGGAGAGAAGATCCATGAGCCGGACCGGATCTTCTATCTCCACTCCAAGGGTATCCAGGCTTTCCGGAATACTCCTGTACACAGGAATTAAGTTATCTCTGCTGCTTCTTGGCGGCGGCGGCAGCTTTAGAGATCTCATGTGGTCGGCATATTCCAGCAATCTGCTGCTGGCAGTCGTATGGTCGGACAGAACAGTGTCTCCTGTGGGCCAGTTCTCAATATCCACATTGTCTGCCATCTCAATGTAAGCGTTCTCGATCTGTCCGATGCTGAGCCCCAGGCGGTCCAACTCCTCCAGGACAGGATCTCCCTCGGCATACAATAACGAACAAAACTCTTCCCAGGCCAGACTCTTAAAGGATGCGCTCTCCTCTTCTGAAAGCTCGCCGAATCCGGGATCAACGCCTGCTTCCACCGGCCGCTCCCTCAGGAGACGGGCGCAGAAAGAGTGAATGGTTCCAATAAAGCATCGTTCTGTATTGGAAACTGCATTGTCCAGTCGGGCAAGGGCTTGTCCTGTGGCCCCTTTTACCCTTCCTTCCAGGGCCAGACCGAATCGGGAACGTAATTCGGCGGCGGCTTTGCGGGTGAAGGTTACTGCCGCAAGGGTCTCTACCGTACAACGTCCGGTCTCGATGAGGGCTACCATGCGATTAAGGAGGCTCGTGGTTTTCCCAGTGCCGGCTGCCGCCTCGACTATGATATTCTTGTCAAGGTCGCTGGTAACAGCTTTCCTCTGATTCCGATCTTTCAGTCCTTTTCCTTCAGATGCCACCGCTATTTCTCCCTCATGGCCCTGATGGGAGCGAGTCTGGTGTTTTCAGAATTCTCGAGCTTCGATCTGGCAGCAGCAATCAACGCTTCAGGGTCAGCCTCACAAAGGCTGCCTGCATAGTCACAAAATTCACAGTCGCTTTTATAACTGGTTGACAGAAATGTGCCGGTAGAAGCTATCTCGCACATGTGAGATAAGATCTCGCTGGAGCGGGAAAGGTCCTCGGGAGCAAGAATCATGGATTTACTGTGGGCTTTTGCTGATGGAAAGAGGAACCTGAAAGAAGAGACCCTGGCAAAAGGAGATACGGCTTCAATCAGCCTGTGGCCTGCAAGGGCCAGATACAGAGCGTGCTGGATGACCCTCCCCTGCCAGAAGAGATCGGTCTTTCGGTATTTTGTGTCGCTGCCGGATTTATAATCAGTGATCACGAATTGATCACTGTCGGGCACATCCGAACGATCGATCCTGTCCAGGCGCCCCCTGGCACGGAAGGCTCTGCCGCCGGGCAGGTCTACGAGAACGGGCTCATCACTGTCCACCGGGGTAGTATGGCCTGTCCCGGGGATACCTATAGAAGCTTCCATGAAAAGAGGTTCGTGGCTGGCGCAAAATATCTCTTCCTCCCTGAGAAATATCCTTGCCGCCTCCCGGAGGCGCCGCCTGTCCTTTTCCAATGAGCTTTCTCCAGCAGGCGGATGAACTTTCCTTTTTGCCGTGATCTCCTCTTCCAGAATATTCAGGAGTCGACCCTCGTCACGGATGAAGTCCGGGCGCAATCCCTCTGATACAAGGCTATCCATGAATTGGTAAAAGATGCTGTGTAGCAGACTTCCATAATCCAGGTTGCTTAACCATACGCTCACGTCCGGATCTTCCTCCGGCGGATCGATCTCAAGAACGTAGCGGAAAAAATATCTGAGGGGGCAGGTACCTAATGTTTCAAAACGTGTTGCCGACATGACCGGCCCTTCGGGTCCAGTCGGATCCAGTTCAGGTCCGTAGCTGGTAAGCAGACCGTCCCAGGGTGTGGCAGTTCGGCCCATCCTTTGGGCTAGAGCCAGTTTTCCTCTCACAAGATGCGGAAATATTTCGGAAAGGAATAAGTCCGGGTTCGCCACTTCCCCCTTTCCCAGCAACTTGACCAAAAGCCATTCTCCCCTGTCAAGGGAACTGGCAGGGTCTTCCGGAGCAAAGGAAATCTGCTGCAGTTTTTGCATCATGCCTGCAAGATCCGACCCGCGATCCACGAGTTCCCTGTAAATGTCAAGCATAACTGAGCATGGCAGGATATCGCGGTCGCCGGTAATGTCTCGCGCCGAAAAGCTCGTGGTGACTTTCCCCCTGAGACGAGATAACAGCCGGTAAAGCTCGCGAATCTTCCTTGAATTCAGCTCATGGGAGGCGGGGAGTTTTTCAGAAAGCCTTCTGCGCTCCGTATCCAGCAGTATCGGGTCCTGAAGTCCGGCTCCCGGAAAGCGCCCCTCGTCAAGGCCAACTATGTAGGTATTTGAACGACCTGAGTGACCTCCGGCAAGAAGATGCGCTACGTGGATCTTGCCCGGTGAGGGACTACTGCCGGCGATACGCACGTTTTCCGGCAAGCCAGCAAGCCACTGAGTGATGTCCAGATTTAAAGGTCCAGGCAATATGGCAATCCATTCGGCCATCTCACAGATCTCCTCGATCAGATGCTTTTTACCGTAACCGTCAAGTCTGTCTGCAAGCCTCGCAAAGTCGTTGAGGAAGGTTTCCGCGGATTTCAAGGTCTCTGCCGGGTTCCCCCACCTGTCAGGAAGTATTGCCAGCAGGTTATGAATAAACCTGCGCAGGACCAAAGCGTTTTTAAGATCATCTGCCAGCGTCAGGACAATTGCCTCTCCCTCTTCGTCGGTTCGCTGTACTTTAAGGCGTCTTTTTAGAGATGTTATCTGTCGGTCAAGCATGGACAGGACGGTATACCTGTTGCCCGTGGGAACCAGTCTCTGTAGCAGAGCTGCAAGCTCTGCAAGGGGGATGTTGCGAGAATTGTCAGTTATTGTCAGGAGTCCATCCGAGAGCATCCGGGAAAGAAAAGATGTAGTCCATCCACTCCTGCTCCAGCGTATCAGGGATGAAAGGGCCCTGCCCGGACGTGTCATGCTGGCAGGTATTCCCTCCGCGAATGTGACCGGCAGGTTGTCCAGGTCGCTGCCTTCACCGGTGTGCCTTATGATCGTCTCAAAGATAAACGGTACGTAGGTCCCGGTGTCGGTGTGCAGGACCTCAATGCTGTCAAAAGGGATCTTCGCTGCCAGGCAGCGCCGCAGAACACCCCTTATCTCATTGATCTCACCAACAGCGTTAAACATATCCACCCGGGTAGGCTGCGGGTCATCATTTGTGTCCTCATCTGGTGATTCCCATTTCAACCGGGGGGGCTGCCTGGACCCTCCTCTGCCTTTTTCGAAATCAGGTTCCGGGCTGTCGCATGGAAGGATGATCTTCAGGCTGCCGGGGAACGACAGTAAAAGCTCCTGTTCGAGAGCGCCAAACTCGGTATTTTCCGGTATGAGAATGCGAATATCATTTCGGACCGCAGGGTTTTTTTCCAGGGTGCTTACGGCAAGGACAAGAACGCCTGCGTAATCGATGAGGCCGTTTTTTTCAAGAGCGCTGCTGTAATTTTTAGCCAGAGAGATAATCTCCCTTCCTTTTGCGGCCACTGTGAACGAGCCAGGATTCAGATCTTCAGCGGCAAGCCCCGCAAGACGCAGGTCACCGATCGCCCTTGCCATTGCCTCTATCAACCCGGTACCGGGTTTAAGGGACGAAAAGTAACCCCCCTTCTTTTTGATAGCCTTCGTCCAGGAATCGTTTATTAATATCTCCATTCCCTTCGCAGGGCTGATCTTAAGCCCCTTCTTTGCGATCCGGGGTCCGGCTATTTTCAGGGCAAGCCCCATCATAGTGGTTGGGGCAAGGTTAAGGACACCCCGGCCCTGCCTGGCGGCAAGTTCTACCCACTGGTGGCCGACCCGTAAAGAAGGGGCGATCAACCACTTTTCTTCCAGGAGATGATCCTGACAGACGCTGGCCAGGGAACTAATGAATCGATTCAATGATATCAATCCTTAAAAAAGGTTTTGGTTTTACCACGGAGGCACGGAGGTCACAGAGTTACACGTATCGGAGTAACGGGGTATGGGGGTTTACTCCCCTCCCTTGACCACGCTGAGGCGTGGTGGGACAAAGGGGAGGGTGGTAATATATCCCCCTCTCCTCTGATCCTCTCCCGCCAGAGGAGAGGAAGGTTAAAGTTGTAGTACCTTTTATAGGCCCAAACCCAAAGGAACCTCTGTGGCCTCCGTGCCTCCGTGGTGACCCCCCCACATGTGCTTCATCGTCATGGTTTCCAGCGAAGGGCCACTTCCCCCAGGGGTTTACGGTCGTTAGGTTTTTCCATGGCGGCGACGCCGGGGGGGATGTCCTTTATATCCCCGTAGCTTCCAATAGCGATGGCGCATATGACCTCGTACTCTTCTTCGGACACGTTGAGCACTTCGTAGGCCATGTCTTGGTGGTACCCGGCCATGCCATGGGTGTAGAGACCCATCTTTCGGGCCTGAAAAGCAAGAGACATCCAGGCTGCTCCGCAGTCGAAGGCCGCCCAAGGGTTTGCTTTATTGTTTCGCGAAAAATTTCGCCTGGCGAAAAGGAAGACTAGAACAGGGACGTTCTTTGCCCAGGCCTGGTTCTGGTCTACAAGTATTTTCAGAAATTTGGCCCTCTCCTTCTCTTCGCGGGCATAAAGGAAAAGCCAGGGCTGCTCGTTGTAGCATGACGGAGCCCACCGGGCCGCCTCGAAGAGGACCTGCAGGGCTTCTTCGGGGATCGGTTCCGGAGAAAAAGCCCGGGGAGACCAACGCTGGGGAAACATGGGATCAACTTCGATCAGGGGCTGGCGGTTATTTTCCACAAACACGCCTCTATCTTCGAACTGGAATAGCATGTTTCCTCCTGTTGATTATTGGTAGGTCGTAAAAAGTCCATGAGTGGTTTTTTGCTCCTCGGGAAGGGAAAACGTCGTTTTCCCTTCCCTCACGAATCCATAACTATATATCAAGGTTATGGATTCGAGCGCCCATGCTCGGGCGCGATTGTAATGCTGCGCAAATCATCGATTCGGGCGCCCTTCAATGGGCGCGTTAATGATTTCATAAGAAGTCATCAATCCTTAAGCTTTTTAAGTTCAATAATTCCTCTGTCATCCTCCCACGCTACCCGAGCTGCAGAATCTGGTATATCCCCTGTAATAGAGTCGAATACGGCACGGCCTTCCGGCCCAGAGAGCAGCCGGGGTTTGAAACCTACCTTCTCGTTGTCCACAAGAAGAGGGTGTATTTCCAGCCTGCTGCTGGTTCCATCGGCTCGAATGAAGGCCTTCACCATCAGACCCTCGGTGGCGTTACTGCTGTACGATCCGAAGGAGAAGTTTCCGAGACTGTACAGGATGGGCTTGCCGCGGTAGATCTCGATGGGCTGAGGGACGTGGGGATGGTGACCTACAACCAGGTCTGCCCCGGAATCAATGGCAAGATGCGCCAGATATATCTGATACTCTTTCGGCTGGCGGGCAAGCTCCTCACCCCAATGGAAGGACACTATCAGAGGGCCTGTGCCTGCCGCAGCCTTGACCGCCCTTTTCACGGCCCAATCGGATCCGAAGAAGGTGCCGGGACTCTCCTTTTTAGCCCAGAAATCCCTGGGGAATGTGTTGGAAAAAGCCAGAAACGCGGTATTTATGTTCCGGATCCTGAATGCTGCGGGCATTGACGCCTCGTTGAGTGTTCTGCCTGCTCCCACGTGAGCAATGCCTGCAGATCTAAGGCTTTTGAGGGTGTCATTCAGGGCGTCAGGACCGTAATCCATTATGTGGTTATTTGCCAGAGATACCACCCTGACTCCGGCACTGCGCATTGCCTCAGCGGCCTCAGGATCTGCGCGGAACACGTACTGTTTATTTTCGTGGGCCGTTCCGCCGCTCGAAAGAGGAGTTTCCAGATTAAGGAAGATTATGTCTGTCTCCTGAAGCGCATCCCTGACACCGCTGAAGGTGTAGCTGTAACCTTTCCTCCTGATCACCGGAGCTGCGCTGGCGGCCGGAAGATAGTCACCAAGCAGGATAATGCTGATCTCACCTGTGGCATGCAGATCGGTTGGGACAGCGGGAATAATAAATGTCAATATTATAAATGTAATGCAGAAAAACCGTTTCATATTGGGAAGTTAGCATGAGAGTGGGGCCTTTACAACCTTTTATGGTCGTTGTCCTCTTAGAATGACGCATTTTAGGAGACTGAAAATTTCCCTTTAACATATGAAGAAGCTCTGATATCTTTTCCAAACCATTGACCTGGAAAATTGGTCAAGAATCTAACAGAAGAAATAATTACGCTACTTCGCTAAAAATATTCAAAGAGGGCATTAATAAATATACCCTGTCCTGATCCGAAAGGGGTGGCTCAGGCGGACCTTGAGGACGATCTGGACAGAGGAGTCTGACTCTATCGAAAAAATTATGAGAAAAGGCCGGATATTTCAAAAGATAGCGATCCTTCTTTTCATTTTGGCGTTTACTGCCTGTGCTCATCCTGGTAGGCCCAAACAGGGAATTCCAGCCGGAGATCAGCATGCAGCAGAAGTCCTTCACGTTGTGAAGGAAGGGCAGACCCTGGCGCAGATCGCTGAACAGTACGGAGTTCCCCTCGAGACCGTAAGGACAGCCAATAAGATAGAAGATGTGAACCGCATTGAGACAGGACAGAAGGTAATCATACCGGGAACTGTTATGTCAGGCAGAGAGCAAGCACCCGAACCCGAAAAGACAAAGAGCATTCTTAATAAAGCAAGAGTGGATATCACCTCTGAGACTTACCTTTATCTCTATGAACGGGACATCCCCCTTGGAACTGACAAGCAGCTTGCTCCACTTTATGAATATGTCTCAGGGGATATATATGATTTCCGGGGTGAGGCCTATTCGCTGCACTTTTACGGTTGGGGGCGTCTGGACCTTGGCGATGAAACCGGCAGTGGCCGCACCGCGGGGGATCTGTCGAGCTTTTACCTTCAATATCTCGGCCCTGAAGCCAATACACAATACCGTGTTGGACGGTTCTTTATGGCAGAGGGTACCGCCGTTGAAACCATCGACGGTGTTTTTGCCAAGAGTCAGTTCAAAAAAGGCTTCGGCGCGGCGGCCTTCGCGGGAGTCCCCGTTGAGCAATCCTCATCCGCGATCGACGAGGGTAATTCCATCCTGGGTACCAGGGTGTTCTATGTCAGGGAAGGCACTCTGGAGGTTGGGGTGACGTACCTGCTGGAAAACGGCGACTTCAGGGGTGATGATCGCAAAGAGATCGGGACAGACTTGTGGTTCCGCCCCCGCGGCCCCTTCGAGCTTACCGCGCGAACCATATACAATCTTTCCACATCCGAAATGGCGCTGGGAAGATATGTTGTTCGGTATATCCCCAACGAGACCATCGATCTCTCGGTGGGAACTGAAGGGTATGGCTACGATGATTATTTCCAGAGCGCCCTGAACCCGGCATTCGGCGCAACAACGCTGGACTTTACTGACGAAGTCCAGTCAAATTTCATTCTTCTTGACTGGAAGGCCACCGATAGCCTTACAGTGGAAGCGGGCTTTCAGACCTTTGATCACGATGCTGCAGACCCGGGTGATGCCAACAGGGCGGAGGTAGGGATCAGGTATCTGATGGACGGTTTCGTCGACATGCTGGGTGCATCAGTTGTCAGTCAATCGGCCGATCTGGCGGAGAACGAATACACTGAGTACCGCGCCTTCGGAAAACGCAAGGCCGGGAAATGGGACTTTTCCCTGGATGCCCTGACGCAGAGGTATACCCAGGCGATATCCGGGGAGAAGAACGCTCATCAGGTTGTGGGATCGGCGGGGCTTCAGCTCAAGCCGAACTTCAGGGTTTCGGGGGATTTAAGGTATACGAAGAGTCCGACTTTCAAGAAAGATTACGCCGTTCTGCTCAGGGCAACGGTGGATCTTGATAACGTCACTGGAGCGAAATGATGAAGCGGTACTCGATCTTATTAATAGCCGCTGCCAGTGTGATGATCGTGCTGGCCGGTTGTAAAATAACATCAACGAGGGAGTCGATACCACCACAGCATCCGGAGGAGCTGGAGCAGCAGGTTCGCGCTGACTGTATTGAGTGCCACGAGGACGTCTCCACCGGCGCTCTGAAGCCGTACGAGACCTTCAGGCATTCGATCGTGTTCGTAAGGCAGCACGGGCAATATGCTCCACAGAAGCAGAACCTGTGCGCCACGTGCCACACTCCGTCTTTCTGCCAGACGTGTCACGCAAGCAAGGACGAACTCAAGCCGAGTGTAAAACTGGGGGACAGGCCAGACAGGGCGCTATATCACCGCGGAGACTACATAGTTCAGCACCGGCTCGAAGGGCGCGTCGACCCGGGCAGATGTTTCAGGTGCCACGGAAGAAGGAACACCGGCACATGCAGCGCCTGCCATAATTAGTAATGTTGGAGCATCTGCAAATTAGTTGATGGTCAATATATAGTAAATGGGTTCCGGTAAAAGTCCCTTCGACTTCGCAACCCCCTTGAGCTTCGCTTCAGGGCTTTTTACCGGAACCTTGTATAACCAAATGTAAATCAAGCCGGGTTTTAGGGTGTAATCACTTGCCTTCGCAACGCCTTTCTCGCTTCGCTTCGTGATTCACCAAAACCCCGGCCTTATATATTCAATTACTCCCCTCCCCTAGCGGCGAGGGGAACTTGAGGGGAGGGGGCAATATCTGCATTTGTTGATTTACCTGGAACTTGGAAATTGGAACACGGAACTCCACGCATAAGCGTGGTCGGGAGAGAGTAATGGGAAGTAAAGTCAGGTTTCTTACTCCGAAAGTCAGGTTGCTTTTCGGAGCTATGATAATACTTGCAGGGATGCTGGCCATTGGGTGTTCAGAGGCACGTTTGTCTTCCCTGAGCATGGTGGATGATCAGGGTAACCACCCCGGAGGTTGGACTGACGGCCATTCGACCTATGCGGTACCTGCCGCGGCCCTGTGTACTGATTGTCATGGAGATACACTTGCAGGGGGTATTGCCGATACCTCGTGCCTGCAGTCGGTATGCCATCACGATACAATCTCTTCATGGGCCGCCACTCCGGAGATAACCCATGGGGATTCAGCAAAGAAGAGAAGGTCGGGAAGTTCTGGTTTCGTCTCGTGCCAGCTGTGTCACAGTGATGATTTTACCGGTAACAGTACGGGTGCGACGCCCCCACCATCGTGCCTCCAATCCGTCTGCCATGGGACACCTGCAGCTTCGGACCCCCCCCATCCGACATCGTGGCGAACGGGTGACACCTATTTTCATACCGATACCGATGCTGACAATGCATCTGTCTGCGAAGATTGCCACCGGGACGGTCTCAATTCGCCTATTGCAATACCTTCACCTGCGGCCTCTACCTCAACCCCGCCGGGATGCTTCAACGACACCTTATGCCATGCCGTGGAGACTGGCGCGCCCCATCCCACGAGCCCCTATGATTCACATCCGGCAGATGCTGTTGCCGAGTTCACTACCTACTGCAGCGACTGCCACAGCATAGACCCGCCGACATCCTACGCTCCGGCTCCCGTGTGTACCAGCTGCCACACAGGTGGTTCACCCCTTGCCATTACAAACTGCGCCTCATGCCACGCAAAACCGCCGGACAGCGCGGCACCGGTGGGTGCGTTTGCGCCCAATATAGAGGGCGCTCATACGGAACATAACGCTCTGACGGGAGTAACTGACGGGTGTAATATATGTCACGATGGCGGCGGTACCGGAACTGGGCTTTTACACTACTACAACAATGCCGTGAACATGGCGGCAAGTGATTCTACCTACGATGCCAACGCTGGAGCGGCGGTCCTGAGCACTACCACGTGTGCCAACATAAGCTGTCATGGCGGGATAACAACTCCTGCATGGGCAGGCAGCACCATTGATGTAAACACCGAATGTACACAGTGCCACCAGGCAGGATCCTCGGTCGGAGTACCGGAAGACAACAGCAACTACTCCGGAGAGCACACCAAGCACGTGGTTAATGAAGGTTTTGCCTGTATAACCTGCCACGATGTTTCAAGCGACTCTAATCACTTCAACACCCTCAATACTCCGGCCATGGAGGGCACTGTAATTATCGACCTCACAGGCAACAGTGGCATAGATGGTGACATAACCTGGAATGGTGTGAACACCTGTAACGGGACTTGTCACTATGGCGCTAGCAAAAAGGAGCTTCACAACAACTGGAACTGGCAGTAAAGCACTGCGAACTGCTTGAGTTGACAGTATATGAGTACCAGGGCCCCGGCATGTAATTGCCGGGGCTTTTTCTGACAGGAATAATGGGGTCGGAGCTCAGATTCTCAGGTTTTGATGAAAATGCTTGTTCAGAAAACCTGAGAATCTGAGCTCCGACCCCAAAAACAGGATTATCTCCAAATTATTTGGTGGGAAACTGGTATAAGTCACTAAAGGCCGGGGTTTTGGTGAATCACGAAGCGAAGCTAAAAGGGGGTTGCGTAGCCGAGTGATTACACCCAAAAACCCGGCCTGATAAAATGGATTCTTAATTTGTCGCTGGAGAAATGGTGACTGTTTGCAGTAAACTTATCTAGTCTGCTGGCATCGGGGGGATACCCCCGGTAATATGGAAATACCTTTAAATCGCAGGTATTTAGAGGCAAAAGACATGTTTGACATGGGAATTCACAGGTGCTATATACCGATGGTTTCGCGGGAGCAGTTGATATGCTTGATGTCCGATTTCTAAGGGAAAATACCGATTTTGTGGCAGAACGCCTCATTCTGAGGGGGGATAAAATTGACCTTGGCCCCTTCATGCGCCTCGATACGGAAAGAAGGGAACTCCTCAGCGCTACGGATGATATGAAAGCCCTGCGGAACAAGGAGTCGGAACAGATCGGCAGGATGAAAAAGGCCGGTGAGGACGCGAAGAAAAGAATGGAGGCTGTCAGGAAGCTGGGAGAGAAGATCAAAGCCAACGATGAACGCATCAAGGCTGTAGAGGATGAACTGAATGACTTTTTGCTGACCCTTCCCAATATCCCCCACGAAAGCGTCCCTGTCGGCGAGGACGAAAGTGCCAACAAGATTGTGAGGACATGGGGGGAGAAACCGGAGAAGTCCTTCGAGGTGCTGCCTCACTGGGACCTGGGTGAAATGTTGGGGATACTGGATTTCCCGAGAGCGGCGCGAATGGCAGGATCCAGATTCTCAGTGATGGTCGGGGCCGGGGCGCTTCTCGAAAGGGCGCTCTCAGCATTCATGCTGGACCTGCATACGAGAGAGCATGGATATAGGGAGGTACTCACCCCCTTTATGGTGAACAGCGACAGCATGATAGGAACCGGCCAGCTCCCGAAGTTCGCGGATGATCTGTTTTCCGTAGAAGGAGGTCAATACTACCTGATCCCCACCGCTGAAGTGCCTGTCACAAACCTCCACAGGGAGGAGATCCTCAAGGAGGAGGACCTTCCTGTCCGGTACACTTCCCACAGCCCGTGCTTCAGAAGGGAGGCCGGATCTCATGGCAAGGACACCAGAGGGCTCGTTCGGCTCCATCAGTTCAACAAGGTAGAACTTGTCAAGTTCTGCAGACCGGAGGACTCTTACGAAGAGCTGGAATCCCTGACTGTTGATGCTGAAGAGGTGCTCAAAAGGCTTGGTCTGCACTACCAGGTGACCTCCCTGTCCACAGGAGACCTGGGGTTTTCCGCGACAAAGACATACGATCTTGAGGTCTGGCTGCCAGGCCAGGATGCATACAGGGAAATCTCATCTTGCAGCAACTTCGAGGATTTCCAGGCCAGGAGAGCCATGATCAGATACCGTCCTACAAAGGGCAAGGGAACCAGATTTGTTCACACTATTAACGGGTCAGGTCTGGCGGTGGGAAGGTGCCTTGTCGCCATTCTGGAGAATTTTCAGGAAGAGGATGGTTCCGTTGTTGTTCCAGAGGTTCTGAGACCCTACATGAATGGAATGGAGAGGATCGTGCGCGACTAAAATCCTACGGCCCGGGTTTTGTGGGGTCAGGTCCTGCCTTCTTACCTTTTGTAAAACAACCTTCGCAGAAAGGTAAGAAGGCAGGACCTGACCCCATGACCCCCACTGACACATCTTTTCTGTAATATCAAAGGAGGAGTGGCCGAGCGGCTGAAGGCGGCGGTCTTGAAAACCGTTGTCCGCCGGAAGGTGGACCGGGGGTTCGAATCCCTCCTCCTCCGCCAATACTGGAATACAGTCTTTCCCATGCAGGTTCCATAAATGGGCTTGACCTTTACAGGAAGTCTGGATAACTTGTGTTCCTTGGTTCAGGGCGGATGCCCTTCGTTTTGTGGAGAGATGGCCGAGCGGCTGAAGGCACTCGCCTGCTAAGCGAGTATACTGAGAAATCGGTATCGAGGGTTCGAATCCCTCTCTCTCCGCCATAAAACAAGGCGCAAAGGACCCTTTGGACCAATCGGAGAGATGGCCGAGTGGCTGAAGGCGGTAGCCTCGAAAGCTATTGTTCG